>JGI2160J19893_10000386_pt1 | contig 15325 bp, 13 predicted proteins | sample DeeMarSeWOR28_12_FD_19893 | JGI IMG/M metagenome (IMG submission 19893)
ATCTGCAAACTCATTATCAGGATCAAAGCTCTGTATTTTTCCGTGTATCAGACCATACCATAGCATTGTCCAGGAACACTGGCGATATCACTTTGATACATGTACTTTCAACAAGTTTGAATTTATGGTAGAACGTGCCTAAAAGGTTCACCAAATTTAGTTCTGTTTTGAATGATATCACAAAAATAGCCGAGCCTTTGATTATCTCAATATATCGGCACTTGAATATTATTGACGTAACATAGTGCTAATAATAATTAAGCTTTAACATTGTTGGAAGCCGGAGCTCCATCTCATATTCATCTCTATTTCTGATAAATTCTGATCAGCTATTCCTGCTCATCGTCGAGTCGCTTCTCAACTCCTAAATTCTTTTCCCACTCAAGTCGATACTTGTTTCCTTTATACTTAAGCTAAAAGAAATAAATTAGGAGGATAAAAAAATGAAATGTAAAATATTAATTGTAGTGGTTTTGATAGTAATGGTTGTTAGTTTTATGTTTGCTTATCATGTCGAGGCTCAATCAGAAAAACCAGCCAATGAAAAATTAGTCATTGTTTGGAGTAGTGCGGACAGGGATGTAGCTCTTCAGATGGTATTTATGTATGTTTCTGCCTCGAAACAATTAGGAATGTGGGATGATATTACCTTAGTTGTATGGGGTCCATCAGCCAAGCTTCTTGCTGAGGATGAGGCGTTACAGATACATATAAAAAGCATAATTGATGCTGGAGTTGTGGTTAAAGCATGCAAAATGTGTTCAGATAGTTATGGTGTGTCTGTAAAGCTTGAAAAATTAGGAATTATTGTGAAGTATATGCAGGAATTGACAGATTACATAAAAGAGGGGCGAAATATACTCACTTTTTAATAAAAGCATCAGATTTGTATATCTTAAAAAAAATAATTTGAAAACTACAAATATCTCCAACATATTCAAACTTTGAGAGGCCCTTGAAAAGTTGAGATATTCAGGGATATCTGTAAAATCGCCAAAATTTTGATATTCTCAATAAATCACCAGTTGGTTGATAATTGGTTTTTGGTATGATATCAACAATCATGCGGTATTCCGGCTGACCACAATATATCGGATTTATTTAACACGGCATATTAATATTAGGCATTTTCGAACGATCCACGATAATGAGCACTATATGAGATTGGATCAAAATCTGGAGGCTAACCATGAAACTTATCACAAAATGTATTATTCTCTCTTTTTTTGTCGCATCACAAATTTCGCTCTTAGGATGTGCCGCAAAATACGCTAAATTACCTGAGACCACTCTGACAGGCTCTATACAAAGCCCTGGTAGTGTTGAAGCAGCAGTGAGGAAGGCTATGCAAAAAGCTTCCGAAAACAAAGGATTGAATGCGTTTATTTACATTGATGTAGATGAGGTGATTAAGTTAGCGGTGGAATCCGATACTCGTAGAAATAATGGGGAATTGAAAGGACCGCTGGATGGAGTGTTATTAGCAGTCAAGGATAATATTCATGTAGCTGGTATGCCAAATACTGCCGGAACACCTGCTCTAAAGAAATTTTTTCCAAAACATGACGCACCCGTAATTGAACGTTTGAAAAGTGCGGGCGCCATAATTCTTGGTAAAACCAACATGCATGAACTCGCCTTCGGCATTTCAAGTTACAACACCGCTTTTTATGAGGGACATGTCGGAGTAAGGAATTCGCATAATATTGAAAGAATGGCCGGTGGCAGCTCGGGAGGCACGGGCGCGGCTATAGGCGCGGGAATCGTTTACGGGGGGCTTGGAACCGACACCGGCGGTTCGGTGCGTATACCCTCGGCCTTAAACGGTATCGTCGGTCTTAGGCCAACAGTCGGCAGGTATTCACAGGAGGGCATCACGCCGATCTCACACACCCGTGATACAGCTGGCCCGATGGGTGTAGATGTAAGAAGTGTAGCTTTACTGGATTCGGTCATCTCTGGTGACAAAATGGTGACTGAGCCGGCAAAAAAAGAAGGCTTGCGCTTGGGAGTGTCAAAATCTTTTCTTAAAAATATAGAACCGGAAATTGAAGCTCTTTGGAATAAAGCGATAACAGCATTTCAAAAGGCTGGAATTGTTACCGTTGAAATAGATGCATCAGAAATAATGCGGTTGAATGCTTTAGTCGGTTTCCCTGTTGCTTTATATGAGGCGAATTCAGATATGCGTTCCTATCTAAAGAAATACGATGTCGGAATAAGCATTGAAGAATTGGCTGCGGAGATATCCAGTCCTGATGTAGCTGGAACTTATAAAGGTTTGGTTCTTCCTAAAAAATTGCCAGGTCCGGACGGCTTGGTAGAGGCTGCGCCGGTTTATGAGGATGCTATCAAAACGCAAAGGCCTATGTTGATTCAGGAATACGAAAAAGTTTTTGCCAATCACAAACTTGACGCATTGGTTTTTCCAACAACTCCGGCTGTAGCCAAGAAAGCAGATGAAAATTCAAGCAGTCTTGAAAACTTTGTACTATTCATTCAGAATACCGACCCCGGAAGCAATGCAGGCATGCCTGGACTTTCGATACCGATGGGTTTGGCCAGAGACAACTTGCCTGCTGGGATTGAGATTGACGGTCTTCCAGGCAGTGACTCCAAGCTTCTATCCATAGGGCTTGCTTTGGAGGAGATTCTCCAGTAGCAGTACCTTCTCTTGGACAACATAATTAATGCATAACGCATTTTCAAGACGGATGATCTACTGTTTAGTTTTTTCAACTGCTGCCATTCGATATTACTTTTTAAAAGCAGGGTCATCACGGCCCTGCTTTTATTTTTCAATCTCAACATATTATGTGTGGCTCTCTAAATTCCGGTGGAAAAATTATTATCTAAGTGACACTGGCTCTTTTCAGTTCAATAACTTTCCATATCGCAATTGAGCATCAATTACCGATATCCAACAAAGCTATAATTTTGACGGGCTAAAATTACTGATGATATCATCGATCGCGGTTTTAGGAGTTAAATTACATGAAACTGCTATAAAGAGTAGCTCGTTGATACATTAGGCCAACCACAACATATGGTGGTTCGCCCTGCTAAATAAAAGCTGTACAAAACTGTAAATATATTAGTATCTGCAACAAAGTAAGGCTATCAAAATTGCCGATACCTCCAACATATCGGTACTTTTTAGGGCCTGGAGATATTTGTGTTTTTTTGGCATATCTGTACTTTTGCTATTTTTCAGGTATTCTCAATATATCAGTATTCCAGATTGAAGATTTATTAGCGTAGTCTTCTGTTACACGTGATTTTCTTTGACCACAACATATGGTATCTGCAATTTTGCATGACTGGTGAACGTCTTGATGTCTGTGTAGCTGAATGGAGGGCTGTCCATGAAGATTATGGCCGCCTTGGACCTATCTGATTACGCGGATTTCGTCCTGATCAAGGCAATTAAAACCGCCAAACAGATGAATGCCAAGATGGACATCGTGGTAGTGGCTGAGGACCACAGCAACGAGAGCGATCCCGTTGAGCGGGAACGGGCCAACGAAAAGCTGCTTCAGGATACAATTCGGGCTGCTCGGTCCTACCAGCAAAAGGCCCTTGCTCAAGGGGTGAAGGCAAAGGTGCGGGTTCTTTCCGGCAAGTCTGCGGCAGAGGAGATCATCAATTACCAACAGTCGGAAAAACTGGACCTCATTGTCCTGGGCCGTAGATCCCGCAAAGGTCATGCGACCATTCCCATGGGTGCTGTAGCTCAAAGGGTGGCCGCCTATGCCACTTGTACGGTAATGGTGGTGCGTTGTTTGGAGAAACGGGACCTTATAGATTAGAATGCAAATCGTCCTCTATGATTATTTCTTATAGTGCTGACGTTCCTGAAAATTTATCGGCTACAATATATAGACATTTTTATCATCGATAAGAAATGGAGACTTCTGGCATATGTCTCCAGTTGACCATTGCCGATATCTCCAACATATTCAAACTTTGAGAGGCCCTTGAAAAGTTGTGGTATTCAATGATATCTGTAAAATTGCGATATTTGGGTTTCTCTCAATATATCTGTGTATTGATATTCCGGCCATGTGCGATTTATGGTAGAGTTATATTCATTAGAGTTTTTGGAAATTTATAAGTTCACAAAAATTTTTTAATCAAAATATAATGGATATCAAAATATATTTCATTTAATAGAAGCCATCTCAAAAATAGGATTTTGGTTCCAGATCGCGGCGGGGCCGAGTTTAAAACCGGAGGCAACCTGCTGGTTGTCGAGGATTTGAAACGAGGCACCAACAAAGATATGGGGCCAAAAGACATTTTTGAGATAGGTTCTAGATGTAATGCATCACAGAAGCGTTCATTGAGTATGATAATACCCTTATTCGTAGAAGAGACAATTATTGCGTCACTTTATTTTTTATCGGAAAGGTAAGTTAAAATTATGAAAGCAAATATAAAGCAATTATTTGAAGCAGAACCCAAATCACCTTTGTATGTTGCGATTAATCGCGTTTTGGTTAACAACGATCCCAACTTAATGAGCATGATGAAGCAGGCCAGTTCTAAGATGTGTCTTGCTACAGCATTAACATCTGGGTTTAAAGGCTTCGATTTAATGAAGCAAATTGGTGCGTGTCCCATGGGTATGAGATGGGGCGCGAGTTCAGATATGGGTGACCGGCTCTCTCATATTTGGATTGATCAGTTTACCTACTGGGAATCCTGGGAGGCGCATGAGAATTTTCATGAAACTTTTGAGGACGTGGTCGTTGATGCGTGTGCAAAATGCGGAGATGTATTATTAGAAGGCCCTGAAGAACCCATCTATCGCGTTGTTTACAGTGATTTGCCGAAGCTTATCTCAATGAATCAATGGTTAAGAAGGAGTGCAGCAGGGGAATCTGATGGTTATGCAGTGGATTCGGGGGAAACTGTCACCGTCATGGCCACGCACAGGGTTCGTCCAGGCAAAGAAGAGGAATTTGAAGCCGGTGAGATTACAACTATGGAAAAACTGAAAGAATCTACGGGTATGGTCGGCTGCCAGATTCTTAAGCGGATTGGCCTTTCGACTCTCGGCAGTGGACATGCCACAGTTGAATCACTACTGGAAAAACTGAAGGATAGTTCAGGTAGCAAACTTCAACGCACAGCGGATGTCTGGGAGGGCTATGCGATACCTTCAGAATATCTTGTTATGGTCGAGTGGGAAAGTTTGCGGGATGCGCAAGGAGGCATGCCCCATGTAAATGTAAAACCTGAATTGTTGTTCATTCATGGCCCTAAGGTATTAGACAATTGTTTGCATATGCCCAATGTGCGCATGGCCGATTCGATGTTTCGGGAGCAAACGTATCGAGAAATACTTAATAAAAGGTGAATCTCGATTTGCTGTTGAACAACTTCCGCTAATAAGAATTCTTTAGATGATTTCTGACAATGCTTTAAAGGCGCCGCCATAAAGCAGCGCGATCTTTGCGAGGCATTGCGAATCCGGATATCTCCAACAAATCGGTACTTTTGATATGCCTAAAATTTTTGTGATATATTGGCATATCTGTAATTTTGGTAAAATACAGATTTTCTNAATGAATCANTATCGGATGATATTTGGCTTTTGACAGGAGATATCTGCAAAATTTACCCCAGATCCCCATCGCAACATATCGAATATCGCAATATTTGACATTGAAAAATAAATACGATACTTTTCACAAAATCATACATATTTCCTTCACACCATTTCAAACGGCTAAAAAGCATAAGGGAGGGCATAAAAATGCAATGCCCGCATTGCCAGTTTGACAATCGTGAAGGGGCTAAGTTCTGTATTGAGTGTGGAAATAAATTAGAGATTAATTGCTCGAAGTGCAGCCATCTAAATCCTCCGTCAAGCAAGTTTTGTGAAGAATGCGGCTCCAAGCTAAACCTTCTTTCTGAACAAGCCCCCCGAGAGCTCTCATTTGACGAAAAAATAGCCAAGATTCAAAAATATCTTCCCCAGGGTGTTACCGAAAAAATCCTGGCTCAGAAAGATAGAATCGAGGGTGAACGCAAACAGGTAACGGTGATGTTTTGTGACCTGGAAGGATTCACCCAGCTTTCTGAAAAACTCGGACCAGAAGATGCCTACGCCATCATGGATCAGATCTACGAGATACTGATTCACAAAGTGCACGATTATGAGGGCACAGTCAATGAAATGACTGGAGACGGCATTATGGCGCTTTTTGGCGCCCCCATAGCATTGGAGGATGCTCCTCAGCGCGCAATCCGCTCCGCATACGCCGTTCACAGAGAGATGACAAGGTTCAGCGACAAAATGAAGCAGGAGAAACAAGGCCTATCGACTCTCAAAATGCGCATTGGTATTCATACAGGCCCAGTTGTGGTGGGCACTTTGGGCAATGATCTCCGGGTAGAATTTAAGGCCGTGGGAGATACAGTAAATCTCGCCTCCAGGATAGAAAATATTGCCGAGCCAGGAGCAACCTACGTCACCGAAGAAACATTTAAGCTAACCGAGGGTTTTTTTCGATTCGAGGCATTGGGTGAAAAGAGAATCAAGGGCAAGGAAGGAACCATAAAAACGTATCGGGTCGTTGCCCCCAGCTTGCGGAGGACCAGATTTGACGTTAGTGCAGAGAGAGGTTTAACGCCTTTTGTTGGAAGAGAGCGGGAACTTGAGCTTCTGCTCGATGGGTTTGAGAGAACCAAGGCTAGCCGCGGACAAGCATTCTCCATTATGGCGGATGCAGGTGTAGGAAAGTCGAGGCTGCTATATGAGTTCAGAAAGGCCATAGGAAACGAGGATGTCACTTTTCTGGAGGGAAAATGTCTGTCATACAGCCGGGGTGTTGCTTACCACCCCGTCATCGACATCCTTAAATCCAATTTCGATATCAACGAAAATGATAACGATCTCGGGATCCGGGAAAAGGTTCTAAAGGGTCTGAATTTGCTGGGTGTTGATGAGGATTCCACGCTGCCCTATCTCCTGGAGCTGCTGTCAGTTAAAGAAAGTGGAATGGAGAAGATCCCTATAAGCCCGGAGGCCAAAAAAGACAGGATTATGGGGGCACTCAGGCACATCGTTTTGAAGGGCTCTGAACTCCGACCATTGATCATGTCCTTTGAAGATCTGCATTGGATTGATAAGAGCTCTGAAGATGCTTTGAAAGATTTTTTGGATAACATTTCGGGAGCAAAAGTATTCCTTTTATTCACCTACCGTCCCGAGTTTGTGCACACCTGGGGTGGTAAATCCTACCACAGCCAGATAACCTTAAACAGGCTTTCCAATCGCGAAAGCCTCCTCATGGTATCCCATCAATTGGGCACAAAAGACATCGATAGGGATCTTGAAGATCTAATCCTAGAGAAGACAGAAGGCATACCTTTTTTCATCGAGGAGTTCATAAAGTCCCTTAAAGAGCTGAGGATTATTGAGAGAAAGAACAGCAAATATCATCTGGCAAAAGATATCCAGAAGGTATTCATTCCTACCACGATCCAGGATGTAATTATGGCCCGGGTGGATGCTCTTCCCGAAAGTGTCAAAGAGCTCCTTCAAATTGGATCAGTAATCGAAAGAGAATTCAGTTACGAATTGATAAAGAAAGTAACAGGCCTCCCGGAGCAAGAATTACTGTCTCGCCTGTCTATTTCAAAAGATTCAGAACTTCTCTATGAGAGAGGAATATACCCCCAATCAACCTATATCTTTAAGCATGCCTTGACCCAGGAGGTTGTATACGATTCGATATTAACAAATAGAAAGAAGAGGCTTCATGGAGAAATCGGCAAGGCGATTGAGCATTTATATAAACAGAATATTGATGAGCACTATGGGGTATTGACCGAGCATTTTATTCAAAGTGGAGATTATGAGAAGGGGTCTGAGTATTCTAGATTGGCAGGTGAGAAGGCACAGAAAGCGGCTTCGTTTATTGAGGCGATTGAATATGCTAAGAAACGGGTTGCCTGCCTTGAGAGACTTCCTGCGACAGAAGTAACTCAGATGAGAATAATTGATGCCAGAACACGTCTTGCCGGTTACAATATTAGCTTGACTCACCACCTTGAAGCAAAAGACGCTGTTGCTCCCGTGCTTGATCTAGCTGTGAAGCTGAACTATCAAAAGAGGCTGCCCATGATTTATATCGCGATGGGCATGCACAGCCACTGGGTTGAAGGGGACTATTCGGAAGGATATCGATATTTAAACGAGGCGTTAGTGATCTCAGAGAAAACAAAAGATTCTACTTGTTTATGGTTTGCAAACTTGTTTTTGGGTGAAACCTTGTCTTTAAATTGTGAGTTTGAAAAGGGTCTTGGATATCTTGAGAAATCTTTGGATTTGGGCGTATTAGAAAATAATCCAATTGAGATAGAATTTGCAAAAAGCTGTATTTGTGCCTTTAACTATATTTTGCGCGGAAGTCTTGATCTTGCATATCAAATAAGTAAAGAGTCGTTACTGATGGCACAAGACAGTGGTGATATATATCTAAAGGCGGCGGCCCATTCGAGTTATGGTATGTCTTGTTACTGTAAAGGATTATTCGATGACGCAAAAAATAGTCTTTTAAAAGGGCTCACTTTTTCTAAAAAATTGGGTCAGTTAGGTTGGAAGACTTTGGTATGTGGTTTTTTGGGTCATTTGTATTTTGATATGGGAGAATTTAAAAGAGCTCAGGAATATTATAAAGAAGGAGTTTCGACCCTGGAGCACGCCAGACTATATTCTTTTTGGGTTAATATGTGGAAGGTGTCTATAGTAAGATCGAAGGTATTAAGCAACGAGAAGAATATCAATTTAGTTGAGGTGTTTGAATATTATAGGAACATTAATCCCAGGGCCGGTAAAGGCTGGGCGGCAAGATATATAGGAGAGATTTTATTGAATATTGATGACCAATACAGATCTGAGGCGGAAGATTGGTTTAAGAAGGCTATAGAAGCGGACAAAAGGAATGGCACGATGTGGTCTTTAGGCGCTGATTATGCCTCTTATGCTGAATTATTTAAGCAAAGAGGCGATCTGGAGAGAGCCAAACAAAAGTTGAACAAAGCGATAGAAATCTTCAAAGAATGCGGTGCTGACGGCTGGGTGGAAAAGTATGAAAAGGAAAAGGCAACACCCGCTTAATCCGGATTTTTTTTCAACCAGCGATACTCCCTTCGATATATTTAGCGGGGCAAACTGGGCGCGTCATGGTGGAAAACGACGACTCATGGCTCCAGAAGGACAGTTCATGGCTGAAAACGACAGCTCACGGGGGAGCTTAACAGAAAGACAAGGAAAAAATTTTTTAAATCCCCAATGGTTGAAGATCTTACAACCTATCAAATGGCCTGTTTTGAGATTTGGGCGAAAAACTCTGGTTCTTTAAGTGATAAAAAGGGGATAAATGCTTTGGGGAATACCTGAAAATATCGGCCTGAATTTTGGAAAAGGCCTTTTAATATGTGAAGCTGCCGNNGCGATTGGCAGTTTAGGCGTTTTTTCTCTGTTAAAGATTTATGGGATAATGGTATTTGACGCCGACGCCAAAGCTGTATTTTGAATCTTGCGTGAGTAACTTGCGCCGCCACCTGACCTGAGCGCGATACAGATCCGGGCTGGAATCATAAGGGGATTTTTCCAATCCAATGTAAATTTCAGTGCCGGGCAGCGGTGCATAATCGGACTCGAAATACATTCCGCCGCGACTGTAATTTAACATTCTTGCGTCGTAGTGTGCTCCGGCAGGAAAGTTTTCGAGCAGAATGTTGGCGCTATGATTTACGCGCATCGCGTCGCGTTGCTCGGGATCAGCCATAAATACCCCCTTCCACTTGTGAATGTGCTCTTGGCCAAGACAGCTGTAGCGTNAGGATAGTGATGCCGTTAAGCACCGAAAGTGACAGCCAGATAGATAGACCAGTGCCGGTGCAATGTCAAAGAGAAAATCAATCTAAAGTCTATAAAATTATTTTTCCTGAATTGAGCGTTTCAAATTATAAAANGGTTCCTTTTACTGTTTGTAACCGATTTTTCNCAAAAATTCTTTACGGATNNTGATTTCCGCTTCGTCTTCGATGCCTTTAGACTTGAATCCGTCNATTACGCCCAGGATTCCGCGCCCCAGCTCGGTCTCGGCCACAATCACCTCCACCGGATTTGCCGTAGCGCAAAATACGCGGCAGACTTCAGGCACGGCTTGAATTGCGTTTAAGACATTGATTGGAAATAAATCTTTCATGAACAAAATAAAACTATGGCCGGCCGAAAGGCTGAGAGCGTTTTTTTTTGCAAGCTCCAGAAGCTCATTGTCTGTGCCGGCATGCCGGATCAGGCATTTATCCGAGGCTTCACAGAAAGCCAGAGCGAATTTTGCCATGGGGACGGTTGTCACCATGATTTCGTAAATATCTTCTACGGTTTTGATGAAGTGGGATTGGCCCAGAATAAAGTTGAGTCCCTGCGGGTTCTCGATTTTAACGGTTGTGATTTCCATAAGACCCTCCATATTAGAAGTGGTTTCAAAATCTCAGATCAGGCCCAAGGGCAAGGCGCAAGCCGATCGGGAAAGCGCAGCATACGTGCAGTATGTGAGCATTTACCGGAGGCGTGCAACGCTGCCATTGGGCCTCAGATGGGGTTTTGAAACCGCTTCTAAAAAAAACTTGACCTGTCTTGATGAGTTTGATATTTGCTACTGTTATCAGCCTGTGATACTTTGTGGCGTCATTTGATGAGGCCTCAAACTTAATCAGGCTTTCCTTATTTTAGCCCGGACTGCATCCGATAAACGTGTGCGAGTAAATGTAGCCTCCCACTCTGGCAGTCCGGGCTTTTTTTCTTCATCCGATACGCCTTCCACGTGGGACTCCATGCAGCTTCACTATCCGCCGATGGCGCGCATCTGTCCGCAGACATGGGCTGCATTCATGGCAACCAGGTTGTGATCCGAAGGCTTGTGTTTTACAGCTTTGATAAAGATATCCGCAAGCTGGTGGTCTGAACATGCCTTTCTGATGGCTGCCTTTAAATCTTCCTGATGGTCGCATAGCAGACAGGGTCTTAGCTGGCCGCTTGCGGTCAACCTGAGCCGGTTGCAGTTATTGCAGAAATGCTGACTTATGGCCGGAATAAATCCGATTTCACCGATAGCACCTTCGAATTTATAGCGCTGGGCAGGACCGTCGTGTTCGTGCTGATGAATCGTCACCAACTTTCCCAGCTCGCTGATCCGGCTTTTTATTTCCGGGGCCAGTAAAAGAGAATTCAGATTGATAGCGGACCGGCCGATGGGCATGTACTCGATAAAGCGCACGTGAAAGGGATATCGAAATGACAGCCGTGCCATTTCGACAAGTTCGGTGTCATTGATGCCTCTCAGGGCGACAATATTCAGTTTAATCGGATAAAATCCCATTCGATGCGCTTTTTCTACTCCCTGCCAGACGCGATCAAATTCGTCGTGGCCGGTTATTTCACGGTATTTTGTCGGGTTCAAACTATCCAGACTGATATTGATTCTGGATATGCCGGCTGCCTGAATTTTAGCGAGATTGTCTTTCAGCAAAACCCCGTTGGTCGTCAAGGACACGTCTTTAAGACCCCCGGTGGCGGTCAGTTTTTGCAAAAATTCATAAACGCCCTTGCGGACGAGCGGTTCGCCACCGGTAATACGAATCTTTGATACGCCAAGGCCTACTGCGATCCGCGCCACTCGCAAGATTTCTTCATAGGTCAATATTTCATCATGAGAGAGCCTGGGAATTAAATCCTGTGGCACACAGTAGCGGCATTGCAGGTTGCAGCGGTCGGTAATGGATATCCTTAAATAGTTCAGATGGCGGTTGCAGTTGTCGATAAGTTTTGAATCGTTCAAACTTTGAAATTCCGATCTATGCCTCTTGACGTTTTTGTGCGGGTCCCGGGTCGATCTTAAATTTTTCACGATATTCAGGGATTTCGATCATCGGAGGCCTTTCATGCCCGGCAATTTTTATAATGTCTGCTTGATATTTGTCATTAACGAGATTGTACTGAATCATTTCGTCGAAAAGCGCCTCCTTTAAATCGATTAATCCCAACCGGATTTTTCGATTGATAAACGTCTTTAAAATGACAAAGGACATCCGGCCCAATGCCTTGGTGTCCTGGTTGTGGTGGATACGTCGGTCAAGGTCGACCTGGGCCATGACATCCAGGCCCCAATTCGTATAAATATCCATATTCATGCTGGTTTCGACACCGTAACCGATAGGAAACGGGATGCGCTCAAAAATCCCTCTGAAGCCGGCGTATTCGCCGGAAAGGGGCTGGATTAACTGGGTCAATTCCGGGAAAAACAAAGAAAATAAAGGCCGGATGACCAGTTCGGTGACCCGGCCGCCACCGGTCGGACGGATCTTGTTTTTGCCGATGGAAATCGGACGATCGTAAAAAGCTTTGACGAATTTAATGTGATCGTACAGCAGCAATGGTCCCAGCAAGCCATAGGCAAAGCGGTGATGAATATTTTTAATATCCGCATCCAGATAGATGATGATATCCCCTTTGGTAATGTAAAGCGCCTTCCACAGATTTTCGCCTTTGCCTTTATATTGTTCCAGACGGGGTAAAATCTCTGTAGCCTCATAGACATTCGCCCCATAGGCCCTGGCAATTTCCCGGGTGTCATCGGTTGAACCTGAATCCACCACCACGATTTCATCCAGCAGCGGATAGCGGGTCATCAGCTCAGATTTCATGATGATGATCTCTTTGGCAATGGTCTTTTCTTCATTCAACGTCGGCAGACACAAAGAGATCTTCAAGTTCTTTTTTGCCTTCTCGGTAACGAGCCGATTCAGGTCTTTAAAATCTGAATGATGAAACGTGTTTTTTTCAAGCCATTTGTTGCTCATCACAGACCCCGTCGTCGATCGCCTTTAAAACCCCGATAACCTGTGCAATCCCTTTATACATGGGCTCAATTTCCATGGTGGCCTCTTCTTTATAGACATTTTCTCCATGGGTAATGCCCAGGGTTATTGCCGGTATCTTCTGGGAAAGAAAGATGGATAGCGACGATTCAGTCGATTTGCTGAAGGGTTTGATTCCTAAAGTTTCCATAACCGCAGCCGCATTTTTCACCAGAGGGTGGTTGTATTTCAATCGAGATGCTTTTAAATTACTGATTGTTTTCAGGGTCAAATCAACCTGTTTTTCATGGCTGATGCCCTCGACGATGTCTCGGATATAGCCGTAATTTTTTTTGACAACTTTATACGAATCACTTCGTATTTCGAATCCCAGGGATGCCTCACTGGCTATTTTACCGTGATTGGCGCCCCCGCCGATTTTTCCGATAACGATCCGGGAGCGGGGTCTCTGGGAAGTCTTCAGATTCATTATCTCGTTGATGACTTCATTCAGGACGATGATCGCATTGGGTGTGTATTCATCCAGGCTGCCTCTCTCGTCGGAAATGCTGCAATGAATTTCCCCCCGGATCATGCCGTCCGAGAAATAATTCAGCCGGCCGAGTTCCACACCTTCGATACAAATGCCCCCTCTTATGGGGGTGGGCCAGGTTTTTAAAAGGTGCCGAACACCCCGCAGGTTTCCCTTGCCGATGGATTGAATGGCACCGGCCAGCACGATGTCCGATTCAAATCGAAGACCCAATTTTTTAAATATTGCCGGCAAAGAAATCATGACACCCACGCCGAGCGAATTGTCCAGAATTCCGGGACCGGTGATGGTATTTTCTTTGATGGTATAGTCTATCTGCTGGCTCTCTTCATAGAAGGTATCCAGATGGGCAATGATAAAAATGGGCGGCTTGCCGGGATCGGTACCCCGGATGATGCCAATCGGGTTGCGATAGCCATCGGTGGTGACTTCGTCGACCTGGAATTCGGCCAGTCGATCCATGAACAGCTTGCTGCGCTGCTTTTCTCTAAAAGTCGGTGCCGGCGTCTGGCCGATCAATACGATGTTGGTAATAATGATCTCCCTGAGAGATTTGACCTCATCGACCAGGGCGGGTAGTTTATTGAGAAAACTATCCATACCGCACCTTATATCGGTTTTGTTGATAGATGAACTCTATGGGAAATCCGGAACGAACATTGTGAAATTTGCCAAAGCATTCTAAATTACACTAAAATTGAATATAAGGTCAACCTTTCAAAACAACTTATTTCGATTTGCTTCTCTGCCGCAGGCGGACAATGATGGAAAGATGGAATACGGAAATAATGGATACCGGTCTCATATCGGATTGAAAAATATCATGATTGATGAGATTAATAGAAATATAAGCATCATTTACATTTTTAACAGAGGAGGCAGAAATGGCGAATCGTGAATATTATGACGTCATCATTATCGGAGGTGGTCCCGCCGGCCTTTCAGCAGCCATTTACGCTTTAAGAGCCTCGATGCGCACCGTTCTGGTTGAAAAGGCTTCTCCCGGAGGCCAGGTTACCCTGACCGATGAAGTTGAAAATTACCCGGGCTTTAAAAACATAAACGGTTATCAGCTGTCTGAAAGATTTCTTGACCATGCAACATCTTATAACCTCGAAGTGCTTTCCAGCGAAGCCACACTGGTGGAGCCGGGCCTTGATTGGCACACTGTAGAGCTCGAGGGCAACGAGCGGCTGAAATCCCATGCGGTCATTCTGGCCGCCGGGGGGATGCCCCGCAAACTCAATGTGCCGGGCGAGAATGAGTTCTATGGAAAAGGCGTTTCCTATTGCGCGGTTTGTGACGGTTTCTTCTTTAGAAACAAAACGGTTGTCGTCGTCGGGGGCGGTGATACGGCCGTCGAGGAAGCCCTGTATCTTTCAAAATTAGCTCAAAAAGTATATCTGGTTCATCGCCGGGATGCGCTGCGGGCCAGCATGATTCTGCAGCAACGTTTGCTGGCCGACCGCAAAATTGAAATCCTCTGGGACACCATCGTTACTGCCATCCGGTCCCATGAAGGGCAGGTCAGCGCCGTTGCTTTGCAGAATCCTCAGACGGAAGAATCCCGGGAACTGGCTGCTGACGGGGTTTTTATCGGGATCGGCTTTGATCCCAACAATCAGCTGGTTCCTGCGGGTGCTAAAATGAATTCCGACGGGTATGTGTGTACCGATGAGAAGTGTGAAACCCATCTTCCCGGACTGTTTGCCATCGGAGATCTGAGAGAGAAATACGGCAGACAGATTGTGCTTTCGGCGGCGGACGGTTGCACTGCGGCGCTGGCAGCGGCTTATTACGTCGAGGTCAAACGCGCTGCTGAAAACTTATAGATCGATTTTGCCTTATTAGCGGTCTGAAAAATTGATCTTACCGTCCGGCAGCATATAC
>JGI2160J19893_10000388_pt1 | contig 15305 bp, 9 predicted proteins | sample DeeMarSeWOR28_12_FD_19893 | JGI IMG/M metagenome (IMG submission 19893)
GAATGCTGATGCAGAATGTTAAGGTTCAACTGGTTCGGCCACCAGTCACGGTTCGACGTACCACCGCCGGCAATGGGTTTGCCAGATCTGCCCGTGACCGGGCACTTGCTATCCTCACTCATAAGCGTACCTCCTCTTGTTCTTTTTTTTCAATGTACTGGCGTATATTAATCAGTCACAAGATCTCAACAAGGTGAAACATAAGCCGTTACATGCAAAGCCAGTTTCAACAAATTCCTTATTCTACTGCAGCGGAAAACCTGCTTTATTTTATCTCATCTCCACAGCACACTGCTTGCAGAGACCGTGCAGGGTGATACTCTTCTGTTCAATCTGTCCCCAGTTTTCAATTTCAGGGGGTAAAGCCACTTTATCAAAAAACTGCCAATCAAAGTCGGTTATCTTCCCGCATTTTTTGCATATGAGATGAAGATGTTCTTCCATTTTGCTTTCAAAGCGGGCCTGGCTTTCCACAGTCTGCACCCTGGAAACAAGACCGTGCTGTTCCAAAGTAGTTAAAGTTCTGTATATTGTGTCAAGAGAGATGGTCGGGAGTTTTGGCAGCAGCCTGTTATAAAGCTTTTCCACCGTAGGATGGTCATTGGAGTTTAAAAGCTCTTTAAAAATCTCAAGCCTCTGATGGGTTACCTTTAACCCGTCACGCCTGCAGGCTTCCTCAAAGGCGCGGATCCGTTCTTCGAGAGTCATTTTGACTTTTCCTAATAATCTAAAAAACACAAATAAGAAAAATTCTTAAATAGGTTCTATCCTGATTAAGTATAACAGTCAAGATATTTATCTATCTATTTTGAGCTTTCGCCGTGCATGAAAAGGCAAAGGTCTCAAATAGGGTAGATCACCCATTGAAGGCCTTAATGTAGTAATTGCTTTACAGCCTCTTCCATTGGAGTTTCCTCCCATTAGAGGTTTTGAATGTTATGCAAGTGTGGATAAATATATTTAATAAATTAGACCGGGATTTTTCAAGTGCCACAATGTGTTAGGAAGGCTTATTTCACTGAATTAAACTCTTGTTACAGGATGTTTAAGTTTTCAGAAGTCAAAATTTATAACGGTAAGCTAACCTGCAGCAAAACTACAGGCATCTGAAATGGGTTAACCGATTAAATATATAAGGATGACAAAATACATTATACCGCCGATGTTTTGCTGTCAGAAATGAACGGCTGGTTATGAATACTTTTTAATGTGAGTTGTCAGGCCGTTCCTTTGAACTGCCACCAGTCCTGGAAGAGGCCAAGTTTTTTTTGTATATTGCCTCCAAAACAAAGGAAAGGGCTGCCAAACCAAAACCGATCCACCCTAAAGTCAAAGGTATCACTTGAATCCAAGTGAGAACTATCAATCCCAATCCGACCCATCTGGCTACCAAAGTAATATTGCCTAAATCCAATTTGTATTTCTCCTCTTCATAACGTTAGCAGGTGCTGGCCCCGATTATCATCGCGGTGTTTATCATAAATGTGTTTGTAGCCTACCCAGTGGGATGTGTAAAGAGTGAAGGCAATAAAAAAACACCTGGATGATTGGGAGGGGTTAAGATGTGTAGTGGAAACCTTGACACAATAGAAATTTTTCAGTTCAAATTCTTAGCTGCTATGTGAGGTAGGCATCTTAACCAAACCATATCTTCTTGTGTGCAGTTTACTGAGTCTAGCCAACTATAAACTGTAAGCAAAATCGTTATAGGCCATCAAAGTTAAAAGAGTGGATATGCGAACACGGCGGTTGAAGACCTTGGGTAGTATCTGTATGATAAACCTTGAACGTCGCAGATTAAAGGAAACCAGAAGCGTGGTGAGGCGAATGGCAAAGAGCAGGCGGTACCGCAGCTTTACCGGATCAAGCCGGTTGGATTGCTGCCAGAAATCTATTTTCCAGTAATGGTTTAGTTTTTTCAAAATAGCATCAAATGAATATACCTCGCGTAAAATTCTCCTGTAGCCTGCAAGCAACTCTTCCGCCGACATGCCGGCCGGAGAAAACACAACATGTTTTGTGTCATATTCATCCCAGTTCTTGTGAAGAATCCGCCCTTCTTTTTCAAAACGCTTGAACAGTTTCGTTCCAGGAAAGGGGGTAAGTATGTTGATCAGCGGCACAAGCAAATTGTTTTCCTCAATAAAGTGTATCAATTTATCAAATGATTCCTGGGAATCATCATCATAGCCGACAATAAATGAACTGTGCACCAATATCCCATGTGACTGTATCTTCTTGATAGCGGTCTCATATTCAAACTTCCGGTTTACCCCTTTATTCATGCTGGCGAGGTTTTTCTGCGACAGTGATTCAAAGCCGATGAAGATCGCCCCGCAGCCACTCGCGCGCATGAGCGAAAGAAGTTCATCCTCCTGTGAAATGTTGATCGACGCTTGGCACATCCAGTTTATATTACACTGTTTTAACTGAATAAATAATTCGCGGGCGAACTGGCGGTTGGCAATAATATTGTCGTCGGCAAAGAAGATCGCCTTTTTTTTCTTATAGGTGGAGGGGGAGTCATTAATTTCTTGGAGTTCTTGAATAACCTGCTCTACGGTTCTATTTCTGATCCGCTGCCCGTCAAAGGCATGAACCGAGCAGAATTCACAGGAGAAAGGGCATCCCTTGGTGGTTTGAACAACGTCAGAGAAGTATCTTCCCCTTGAAATTGCGGTTCTGACCGCAATGGGAGATTTCTTCAATTCAGCAAACCCCTCAGCTTTATAAATTCTTTTCAGATCACCATTTTCTGCGTCTCGAAGAACCGAAGCCCATATATTCTCTGCCTCGCCAACAACTACGCTGTCACAATACTGGAGAGCCTCATCGGGGCACATGGAGGGGTGTATACCTCCCAGAATAGTCTTTACTCCTTTTTGCCGAAAGTTTTCGGCTATTGCGTATGCTCTCAGGGCAAACATCGTCCTGACAGTGATACCAGCGAGATCAGCTCCCCAATTGAAATCGATATCTTCGATGTTTTCATCAAATACTCTTATCTCATGCTCTTGAGGAGTCAGCGCTGTAAGAGTTGGGATTGCCAGAAGGTAGGAGAGATATTTCTTGGAAAGCAGGAAGGTCGAATAAAAATTGTAATCATAAAAACTTCCACTTCTTTCAGAACTGTTACGGGGTATAATGAGAGCAATCTTCATTAATTTTCCAAGTAATGTAAATCTATAACTATATATGTAAAACCTTGCATAAGGATATGACAATAAACATTTCTTGCCACAATTTTAACTTTTCAACCTCTAAAAACAAGTAAAGGCTTAAGCTCCCCTGTCAAGTAGACAAATGTAAAGTAGAGTTTCCAGCGTTTTCGGATATATATTCATCCGGTGTCAGATCCCCGAGCGAGTCATTCAGAGTTAATATATCATACCCCAATATTAATTTTTTGGGGGTACTTTTGAAGTCACTATACCAGATGGAAATCTTGACTCATAATGCCAAAAGCCAGAGAGGGATTTTCAGATCCCAACCCTGGCTTTTATTTTCTCAGAAAGTAAAGTATCTTAGTTCTTTATACCAATTTATGCCGAAACATAAAGAAAACTGCACCGATAAGGCATAAACCCGCCCATAGATAATCAAGCTTAAGAGGCTCTTTTAAGTAAATTAGAGAAAAAGGAACAAAAACACTAAGTGTAACTATCTCCTGAATAATTTTTAACTGTCCTATATTTAAAACTGTATAACCAATTCTATTAGCTGGAACCTGTAATATATATTCAAACAATGCAAGCCCCCAGCTTATCAGTGCAGCGATGATCCAGGGTTTGTTATTAAATTCTTTCAGGTGGGCATACCATGCAAAAGTCATAAATATATTACTACACACTAAAAGGGATATTGTTTTAATGACAGGATTCATATGTTTCCCAACTTCTTATGGATAACAATTTGTTAGTGTTAATTATTTAAAAACTACCTACCATTTTTTTATTGGGCCACCAGTTCCACCCGACGGTTCTTTGCCCGCCCTTCCTCAGTACTGTTCGAGGCGACCGGTGCCGTTGGGCCATTACCGAATGGGGTCAACCGTGCAGAGGTAATGCCTTTACCGACCAAAGCCTGAACAACTGAAGCTGCTCGCTGCTGGCTGAGTTCAACATTGTTGTCGAACTGGCCGACATTATCGGTATGACCGACCACATATAGTTTGAGGATGGTATCGGTATTGAGCAGCTTAACAATCTCGACAAGGGCTGCGTCAGATTCCGGTTTTAAATCAGCCTTGCCAGTATCAAAATAAATACCGTACACTGCAGCCTTGCCGGTGTCATTGATGCTGCCGGCAAGGCTTTCTGCACTGGACGTCACTTCCTGGTTCATCAACTGCTCCTCGACTATTGTAATATTATAAAACGTTCCATCGTCAGCACTATCGACCTGCACCCAAACCCGGGCATTTTCTTTGACAAGTCTCAGAGTGACATGTTTCATTCCGTCGTCCCACTCGTAGACCTGTTCGCCGCCGATTGTCTTGGCCGCACTGTTATAGTTGCGCACAATCTGCAGGCCGCTGGGAATCTTGACGCCCTCATTGACATAATATTCCGCAGAGTAAAAATGTCCTTCCACCGGTTCAGTTTTCTCATCAGGACCAACCGGGAAATCATAACTGTCGAAATCAAGCTCCTTGTAGTTTTCAATGCGAAACCCTGGCATACGGCTAAACAAAGCCGGGTCCCTGCTCCCTTCCATATCGTTCGGGTCAGGGGCTGCCGAAACTAAATGAAGTGGATAAAGAAATAAAAATAAAAATAAAAACAAAGTTGCCAGTGCGCTTTTGTGCATGGGAAACCTCTCTTGTGGGTTTAACTTTGTTGATAGGGTTATAAATTGGGTTTAGTTTTTAAGGGTGAAACTGAGAAGTAAATATGATGTATTAATCAAAGGGGAAGGGAATGTTTTGGTAGGAGACAGAAACACTCTTGCCATCCATCTTTCCAAGTACTCTTAAGCTAAGCAGAAAAACCGGCATAAATACCTTNATGCTCATAATCATGTTTCATTGCTTGATATCAATACAAGACCCCAAAACAAAAAAGCCTTCGCTAAGGAAACTGCCATTCCCCGGGAGGCAAAGAAAAGGTCCTTATACTAACACCCATCGCATAAGCGTATGACCGCATAAAAGTTCAAGTTAATTTTTTATATTGTTTAGAATATCTGCGGGAAATTAGTCAAGTTTAATTTTGTCAGGACTTAGAAATATTCAAAACTAAAGATTCCTTGCCAACATATTGACTTTTCACTCTCTTGAAAAGAGTTAAGGCTGCCAATGGGCATATTAACTGGTATCAATTTCCGCATGGTCAACATATCAGCAGAAAAGGTTATATCGTACAAACAACTGTGAGTTCAGGTTCCTGCTACACATCAAAACTCTTAGGTCATTCAATTGTGACGGGATGTCATTAGATTTTTATCGGACGATCTTGGAAAGAGAAAACCCTGAAATCCTTTTCAGGTTCAGGGTTTTAAGACTTTATCGGACTATGCCGGAATATCTGGTGGTGGCGATGCAGGGACTTGAACCCCGGACACCACGGATATGAGCCGTGTGCTCTCACCAGCTGAGCTACATCGCCACGCCTAAGAGGGGACAACTATGTTCAATTTCATTTGACATGTCAACAGGAAAATCTATTGCGCCAGACTCTTCCACCCCAAAGGGACAGGTCGATTGGGGTGATATGTAAACAAAAAAAGGGCCCCGCATGGCGGGACCCTTTTCATCTTCTAATATTATGTAAACTCCAGCTGCACGGGCCTCTGTGTTACATCATGCCGCCCATGCCGCCCATGCCGCCCATACCGCCAGGAGGCATACCTCCGCCACCCTTATCCTCTTCAGGATGTTCTGCAATCATGCACTCGGTGGTCAGGAGCAGTCCTGCAACACTTGCAGCATTCTGCAGGGCAAAGCGGGTTACCTTGGCCGGGTCAATGACACCTGCCTTGATAAGGTCTTCATATTCTTCTGTTTCAGCATTAAAACCCATGGCATTTTTCATTTCCTTCACATGCTCAACAATGACGGAACCTTCGCGGCCTGCGTTGTTGGCGATCTGGCGCACAGGTTCTTCCAGCGCACGGGCAATGAGCTTTTTGCCAAGGGCCTGGTCGCCTTTGAGTTCAAGCTTGTCAAGAACCTTGAGGCAGCGGAGGTAAGCAACACCGCCGCCGGGAACAATGCCCTCCTCAACCGCAGCACGTGTGGCATTCAAGGCATCTTCAACACGGGCCTTGCGCTCTTTCATCTCAGTTTCAGTGGCTGCGCCTACATTGATAACGGCAACGCCGCCAATCAGTTTAGCCAGGCGTTCCTGCAGTTTTTCACGGTCGTAATCAGATGTTGACTCATCAATCTGGGCGCGGATCTGTTTAACACGGCCTTCAAGTTTAGCCTTGTCGCCACCACCGTCTACAAGGGTGGTGTTGTCTTTATCGATGACAATGCGCTTGGCAGAACCAAGGTCATTGATGGTTACATTTTCGAGCTTGATACCGAGATCTTCGGTAATAACCTGGCCGCCGGTAAGGATGGCGATATCTTCCAGCATGGCTTTCCTGCGGTCACCGAAACCGGGGGCTTTCACAGCCGCAACATTCAAGGTGCCGCGCAGCTTGTTGACCACCAGGGTGGCGAGGGCCTCGCCGTCAACGTCCTCGGCAATAATGAGCAATGGTTTGCCCATCTTGGCGACCTGCTCAAGAATGGGCAGCAGGTCTTTCATGGAGCTGATCTTCTTTTCATTGATAAGAATGGCAGCGTCTTCGAGATTGACCTCCATCTTTTCCGGGTCTGTGACAAAATAGGGAGAAAGGTAGCCCCGGTCAAACTGCATACCCTCAACAACGTCAAGGGATGTTTCCATGCCTTTTGCCTCTTCCACGGTGATGACACCTTCCTTGCCGACCTTGTCCATGGCCTCGGCAATGATGTTGCCGATGGTCGGATCGTTATTGGCGGAAATGGTGCCAACCTGGGCAATTTCCTTTTGTTCCTTGGTGGGCTTGGAAATCTTTTTGAGCTCGGCGACAATGGCCTCGACGCTCTTGTCGATGCCGCGCTTGATATCCATGGGATTAGACCCGGCTGCAACCAGCTTTGAACCTTCCGCGTAAATGCCCTGGGCCAGGATGGTGGCAGTTGTAGTTCCGTCACCGGCAACGTCGCTGGTTTTGGAAGCAACCTCTTTCACCATCTGGGCGCCCATGTTTTCAAATTTATCCTTTAGCTCAATTTCTTTGGCGACACTGACGCCGTCCTTGGTGATTGTAGGGGAGCCAAAGGATTTTTCCAGCAGTACGTTGCGGCCTTTGGGGCCCAAGGTAATTTTGACAGCATCTGCGAGGGTATTGACGCCCTTGAGAATCGACTCGCGGGCTTTCACTCCGTATTTAAGATCTTTTCCAGCCATAATTATTTATCTCCTCTTAGCCAATTTTATGGATTGCTGACTATCTAGTATGGTTTGCAAGTTATAATTCATAACGTGTTATTTTTTTTCAACAATGGCAAGAATATCATCCTCGCGCATAATGAGATGGTCGACTCCGTCTATTTTGACATCAGTCCCGCCATATTTGCTGAACAAAACGCGGTCCCCTACCTTCACATCCATTTTGATCCGGTCGCCTTTATCGTTAATCTTGCCTTTGCCGACCGCGATAACCTCCCCCTCGGCAGGTTTTTCTTTAGCAGAGTCCGGAATAATAATACCACCTTTGGTCATTTCCTCCTCTTCCAAGCGCTTGACCAAAATCCGATCATTCAGTGGACGAACTTTCATTTTTTTTCCTCCATATACATGTTAGTTTAGTATGATTAAAATTTTTCCCGCTTAAGCAGTTTTATGCTCAATCTCAGGAATCAACAAGACAGTTATGATGTAACTAAAACCCTGAAAATCAAGGCTATTTTGGCATACATGCCAGGATGGGCGAAACTATAGGTACGATATTTGAAAAATCAAGAGAATATTTTAAAAAAATTTATACTTCAACCACCCAGCCGTAAGGATCTTTTTTGCGCCCGTTCTGGATGGCCTGCAGCTCATCGAATAATTTCTGGGCGAGTTCCCCTGTTTTTCCATTGTTAATGAGACATACCCGGCCTTTATAGTTGAGTTCTCCGACCGGGGAAATGACTGCAGCAGTGCCGGTCCCGAAGATTTCCTGCAGGCTTCCCTTTTCATTTGCCGCCAAAACCTCGTCTATAGAGATCCTTTTTTCCGAGACCTTCAGACCCCAGTCTTTCGTCAGGCGCAGCACTGAATCTCGCGTGATGCCGGGCAGGATACTGCCTGTCAAAGGTGGCGTAATAAGTTCATNACCGATCAGGAAGAAGATATTCATGGTGCCGACTTCTTCTATATACCTCCGTTCAACGGCATCAAGCCAGAGAACCTGCGTATATCCTTGTTTTTGTGCTTCCACGGCAGCCATTATACTGGCAGCATAATTGCCGGCTGTCTTGACATTGCCGACACCGCCGGCAACAGCTCGGACATACTTGTCGGTCACAAAGATTTTGACAGGATTGAACCCTTCCGGGTAATAGGCCCCAACCGGGCAATTGATGATAAAGAAAATATACTGTTTGGCAGGCCTGACCCCAAGTCCCGCTTCCGAAGCTATCATGGTCGGCCGGATATAGAGCGTTGCCCCGTCAGCCCTGGGAACCCAGGCCTTGTCAAGGGCAACAAGTTTTTTCATGGCGCTGTAGACAAAATCCACAGGTACTTCAGGCATGCACATCCGCGTGGCTGACACATTCATTCTCTTCAAATTGTCCTTTGGCCTGAAGAGGAAGATCTTGTCATCGGTCCCACGATAGGCCTTGAGGCCTTCAAAAATGGCCTGGCCGTAATGCAGTGCCATGGCTGCAGGAGCAAGTGAAAAATTTTCATATGGTTTTATTACAGCATCATGCCAGCCCATGCTTTGGTCATACAACATCACAAACATGTGATCCGCCATATGCTGGCCAAACCCCAGAGAATTTTCATCCGGCTTCGCCTTGAGGCGATCGGGAGCCGTTTTTATCATCCGGATATCCATGCAGTAACTACTCCTTGCAAATAAGCTTCTTTTTGCTTTTCCTTTTCAATACAGTATATTAGAAAACCAAAGATGATTTCTCTTTATAAAAAATGAAAATATAGCCTATACCCTCAACCTCATGAAATTGCAACAATATATAAGGAAAGATATTTGCCGGCCCGTATAATAGCTGCATTGGCGTGGATGGAGTAACAACAGGCCTGCTGCCGGAAATAGATTTTTTCAATAAAGCGTCTAGCTGCGTAGGGCAGTCATTGGACTGCAAGGATAACATATATGGAAACACAACCCGAATCAAAGCCAAAAAAACAGTTCAGCCCGCTTGTCTTCCGGTATTTTCTCATCCTTTTCCTGATTTCCTTCCTGTTGCTCGGCCGTCTTCTCTGGCCCTTTTTTTCCATTCTGATCATTTCATTTCTCCTGACCGGACTGTTTCAGCCGGTTTTTAGATTTCTTAATGAACGACTCAAATTTTCAGGTCAGTTTTCTTCATTAGTCACATGCTGGCTCATCATAATAGTTGTCTTTGTGCCGCTCATGATATTTGTTGTTGCCTTATCCAAGGAGGTTTTGGGAATATATCCCTTGATAAAGGGCAAGAACCTGGCCCTCATGATGCAACAGCTGCTGGAAGAAAATGAAAGCGTTGGCAGGATAAAGGATATTTTTGCAGGATTTGGTATTGAATTGCACCCGGAACGGCTCACCAGCGTTTTCTCCGAGTTTGGCAAAGTAGTCGGACTCTTTCTTTATAATCAGGCAAGCGCCTGGGCTGCAAATATCATGAATTTTGTCTTCAGTTTCTTCATGATGGTCATTGTCATCTTTTTTCTATTGATCGATCAGGAACGTTTTATCTCCTATATCCTTGACCTGTCACCTCTCCCGGACCAACAGGANCGACAGCTGTTCAGAAAGTTCGAAGAAATTGCCAAAGCCGTTCTTGTCGGCAATGGTTTGTGCGGATTGCTGCAGGGTTTCTTGGGCGGAGCTGCATTTATGTTTTTCGGCATCAGCTCTCCAATCTTATGGGGAGGCATCATGGCCATTCTTGCCTTTCTTCCCATTGTCGGAATCGGGCTCGTTCTTGTGCCGGCCGCCATAATACTTTTCTTGAAAGGAAGCGTGGGCGTGGGAATTTTTATGCTTGTTTTCTATGTGGCACTGTCTTTTTCTGTGGAGTATCTTTTGAAGCCCTGGATGGTTGGCGAACGGGTGAAGATGCACACGCTCCTTGTTTTTCTTTCCATTCTGGGAGGCCTGAGTGTCTATGGGGTGTTGGGAATTATTTACGGTCCCCTGATAGTTACGGCATTTCTTTCCCTGGCAGAGATTTACCGCAAAAACTACAGTGAATATGTTAGAAAGGCAACCTGTTAGGGATGCAAAATAAAAGCCCGGTCAATGTATGACCGGGCTTTGGATTCCCTGGCTCCCCGGGCCGGACTCGAACCAGCGACAGGGTGGTTAACAGCCACCTGCTCTACCAACTGAGCTACCGAGGAACAGTATCAGAAGCGGGTTGTATAGTATATTAAGTAAACTTCGTCAATACCTTAGCAACAAGGAATTTTAAATCTTTTTCCGCTGAAGTTCAACCTTTTTCCTTGACTCCAAACTGTCTCAAATGGTAGGGAATAGGGCTTTAACAGCCAGGAGGATCGGGGCGTAGCGCAGCCTGGTTAGCGCGCCTGCCTTGGGAGCAGGAGGTCGCAGGTTCAAATCCTGCCGCCCCGACCACACCGTATCCTAAACCTGTAAAAAATTTCCAATACAATAAAAAAGCCCCGGTGGAAACGCCGGGGCTTTTTCTTATCGGTTGAATCTTTTATATTTTACAGGAAACGATATTCAAAGCCCAGGGCCAGGAAGAAGATATTCTTTTTATATTCAATAGGAGGCGGCGCCACAAAGGAATCATCCGTATAGAAGCTATTGCCGAGTGAAAAATTGGTATGGAATTTTTCGTTTATTGCATATGCAATGCCTGCACCTATGGTATTGACATCAAGCTCCGGGTTTTCCGGTAGCATGTATTCCGGATCCACGCCCAATACAGTACGCAGGTAACCGATACTGCCGGTTAATTTTTCATTAAAAAGATATTCAAAAGCGATGCCCAGGTCGTAGCCGTTGTCCACCAGGTCTTCTGCACCGTTCCAGTCAGCACTCGTATTAAAGTAATAGGTAAGGTTGACCTCCGTCCGTAACTTTGGGGTAATCCAGTAGGAAGCCCCAAGCCCCAATAGAGCGGGCAGGTCTCTTGGGCTTTCGGCGCCATTGATTATACCCAGACCTGCAAGGATAGGTGTGCCGGGGCCAAGGGGAACTTTTGCCTTGAAGTCAATATTTGTTTTGGTTTCGTAACGCATACCGATGTTGAGCTTTTCATTGGGCGCAATATTGGCACCGAAGATGCCTCCCCAGCCGTTACCGTCCTGCTTAAAGCTGACCGGCACAGTATAGGGGGTTAAAGTTGCGTCCACAAGAGTTACAGAGGCGTTGAGTTCTTTGGAGGCATTCACATATCTCAGGCCCATGGAAAAAGAAAACATGTCGTTAAACGCATAGGCTGCGCCCAGGGTATAGCCTAAATAATAGCTTTCGCCAGTCAGTTGCTGGCTGGTAGGGCCAGCGGCACATATGCCACCAGCTGGAGGATTAAATGGACAAAACGGTTGGCCGATCAAAGAGTTAGCGATGCCAAGTGTTGAAACATTTCCCTGGCTGAAGTCAACCTTGCCGCCGCCGCCGACATTTGAGAATGCGCCAAAAATTGAGAAGACGCCCTTATTGTAAACAGCGAACAAACCGGGAATTAAAGAGGGCTCATCTGATTCCAGATTCAAAACGGTTGCAGGACCGAGCGTGACATTATTTTCATATTTTTTAAACAGGTATTGCAATGAACCATTAATAATAAAACCTTCATCAAGCTTCACCGTTCCTGCCGGGTTATAAGCGGCGATGTCGGCATAGTCCGTGGCCGCATTCCGGTTCAGGGTCCTGATATATTCAGCACTCCAGTTGGTCTTGTTGTCAATAGCACCAGCAAGTACCGTTGCCGCAACGGTACAAGAAAGAGCGATTCCCCCGACACACATTAAAACTTTCTTCATCCTCACCTTCCTCCGAGTTAAATTTTTGCTCCCGACAAAATACCAAAGAAAATGACTCTGTTTATGGGAGTTTTACAATTCACCTTCCAGCTACTAACTAATATCCGGGCAAAATGTCAAATGCAATTTACTTCAACTAATTGATTTCCTGATTGATTTTAGTGTATGAACGACAAAATCGTTAAATTATATCGTTACGGCCAGGAAGCAAATTGCCAATTGTCCTAATTATTAGGAGCCCTCAGCTTGAAGCGCGTCTATAATTTCATTGGCAGCATGGAGAATGGCTTGGGGTGAGTGGGCTACCTGCTTTGCCAATGGGAAGATGAGCCTAGCATCGGGTGAAAAGCGGATCTTATTTTTCGACTTGTTTATGAGATCAAGAATTTTCTGGGGGCCTATGTCTGTTTTTTCATGAAAGGAAAAAACAAGCATATCCTTACCCTGCTCAAGCTTAGTGATCATGCTCCTTTTCATCTTCATCTTTAAGGCCATAATATCAAAAAGATTTTGCGTTTCCCCGGGCAGCAAACCATACCTGTCCTGCAATTCCTCTTTGAGGTCAGCCAGTTGTACAGCATCAATTATGGAGGCGATTTTGCGGTAGGCAATATAGCGCTGCGGCGTATCCACAATGTATGTTTCCGGAATGTACGCTGAAATCTGCAGATTTATCTCAGGTTCAATTGCTTCAATGACCTCTTCATCTGCAGCCTGGCGCTTCAGGTCAGAAACCGTGTTTTGCAGAAGTTCCAGGTACAGATCATAACCAACCGCTGCAATATGGCCGCTCTGGGAGACACCAAGGATATTGCCGCCGCCGCGGATCTGCAGATCACTCATAGCAAGCTTGAATCCTCCTCCCAGTTCGGAGTGGTCAAGAAGGGCGCGAAGGCGCTCTTTAGCTTCTTTGGCAAGGCCATCAAGGCTCGGGACCAGAAGATAGGCATAGGACTGCTCACTGCTTCTGCCGACCCGGCCGCGCAACTGGTGGATTTCTGCCAGGCCCAACCTGTCGGCCCTGGTAATGATAATGGTATTGGCGCTGGCGATGTCAAGGCCAGATTCGATAATCGTGGTGCAGACCAGGACATCTATTTCCTTGCTGACAAAGCGGACCATGATCTCTTCCAGCTGTTTTGCAGCCATCTGGCCATGCGCAACAGCTATCCTGGCCTGGGGGGCCAATTTTTCCACCTTGCGCGCCATTTCCTCAATGGACCTGACCCTGTTGTGCACAAGAAAAGTCTGGCCGCCCCGTTGCAATTCCCTGGTTATGGCTTCCTTAATGACCAGTTCGTCATAACGGGCAACAAAGGTTTTAATGGGGCGCCTCTGTTCAGGCGGGGTGTTTATTACCGAGAGGTCCCGTATACCGAGAAGAGAAAGCTGCAATGTCCTGGGTATCGGGGTGGCACTCAGGGTAAGCACATTGACCTCAGCCTTGAACCGCTTGATCTTTTCCTTGTGGCTGACGCCGAAGCGGTGTTCCTCATCAACGATGAGCAGGCCAAGCCTCTTAAACTGTACATCTTTGGAAAGAAGCCGGTGGGTGCCGATGATCATGTCCAGTTTGCCGGCTTTCAGGTTGCGGAGAATGCTCTTCTGTTGAGCCTGGGTGCGGAACCGGTTGATACTTTCTACCAGGACCGGGAAACCGGCAAAGCGCTCCTGGAAGGTTTTTGCATGCTGTTCAGCCAGAACAGTGGTTGGCACCAGCATGGCAACCTGGAAACCGTCTTCAATGGCCTTAAAAGCTGCTCGAACAGCCACTTCTGTCTTGCCATACCCCACATCGCCGCAGATAAGGCGGTCCATTATCTGTTCAGAGGTAAGATCATCAAGAACCTCGGAAATAGCCTTCTGCTGCCCGGAAGTTTCATCAAAGGAAAAGGATTCTTCCAGTTCATGAAAGAGGTCGCCGGGCTGGGTAAAGGCTAATCCTTTCTGGAGTTCCCTTTTGGCGTAAAGTTTCAAAAGATCCTGGGCAACCTGCCAGACGGACTCTTTGATCTTCTTTTTTGTATGCAGCCATGTTTTGCTGCCGAGTTTGTCCAGCCTGGGCCTTTTGTCGGAGATGCCCTTATATTTGCTGATGGAGTTTAAGCGGTCCACCGGCACATACAGTTTATCNTCGCCCTGGTAGTGAATCTCCAGGAAATCATTGCTGATATTCTTCAAGGTCAGAGTAACCAGCCCTTGATAGATCCCTAAACCGTGTTCTCGGTGGACAACAATGTCGCCCTGGTCCAGTTCATCAAAGCGGAGCTGCTCCTCCCTTGCAGGACTTCTTTTTTTTCTCGGTCCGAGCCGCCGTTCTCCGAACAGTTCGCTTTCAGAAAGGATGTGCAATTGCCTGGCCGGATCCAATTGCAGATCAAAACCCTCAGATATTGGCTGACTTATAAGAACTATGGTTGAAGATCCTTTTCCCTTATTAAAATAAGAAAGTTCCAGGGGTGCGTCATGAATGTGGGCGGCAATATCATAATGGCTCAAGAGTTCAGCAAGATGCATTACATGACGCTGGGAACGGCAAGCCATGGCAATGAACTCGTCTTTTGCGCTCCACTCCTTGAGTACCTTGGCCAGGGGCAGGAGAAGACCCTGTTGTTTCCGCTGCAGATCTATCTCCTGTTTGAGCAGCAGGTGGTTTTTCGAGGTAAAGTGACAGATTTGGGACCCATTTGTATCATTTTCTCCAAAGTTAACAACCCTGACCCTGGTAAAACTGCGCAATTCCTCAAATAAATTATCAGGAGGAATAAAAACGCTTTCCGGTGCAAGCGCCGGGGTTCTGGAGGAAACTGACTCATGGTAATTTGCCTGGATCCGTTCCCAGGCCAACTCAATTGAGCGCTTGATTTCAATCGGTTCAGCGACGAAAACAACTGTGTTATCTGCAAGATATTGCAAAGGACAGGGACAGCCGCCATCATCCTTGTAAAAAAGCGGCAGAAAAAATTCAATACCGGGAAATCGCCGGCCAGAGCTGATTTTTTCCAGTAATATGTCAAGCGCATCAGGGGGCCAGTTAAGGGTTTCCGCTTCTTTTTGAAAGCGGGATTGAATCCTGGCATAATGCTCAGAGGCAACCGG
>JGI2160J19893_10000392_pt1 | contig 15206 bp, 12 predicted proteins | sample DeeMarSeWOR28_12_FD_19893 | JGI IMG/M metagenome (IMG submission 19893)
TTGCGGCAGCGCTCCCCGGCGGCAGTGGTCGCGGAACTGACCCGCTGGGTTGCGGCCGGATTTAACCAGGTGTATTTTGTCGACAACACCTTTAATCTGCCGCCATCCTATGCGCTGGGTCTCTGCCGCCGGCTGGCGGCGGCATCACTGGATATCACCTGGCGCTGCATCCTGTACCCGCACAAAATCTCGGAAGATCTGGTCAGGGCCATGGCCGCCGCGGGCTGCTGCGAGGTGAGCATGGGTTTTGAAAGCGGCGACAATGATATGCTCCAGGCCATGAACAAACGCTTCGACACGGGGGACATTCGCCGGGCAAGCAGGGTTCTGGCAGACTACGGTATTCGGCGAATGGGGTTTTTGCTGCTGGGCGGCCCCGGGGAGACGCGTGAATCGGTGGTGCGCAGTTTTGACTTTGTCGAATCCCTCGATCTTGACGCCCTGAAAGTGACACGGGGGATACGGATCTACCCTCACACGCAGCTCGCTAAAACCGCTGCCGAAGACGGTTTGATCCGTNCCGGTGACGATCTGCTGCATCCCCGGTTTTATATGGTCAAAGAACTCAAGCACTGGCTTGAGGACTACGTCAGGGCGCGGGCCAAGAATCGCCCCAACTGGTTTTGCTAAACCCACCTCAAAGTTGGGGTTTAGCCCTAAAGGATCCGGTTTTTCCTTATTCGAGGAAATACAGGGACGCCCATAAATATATAAATAACTTTCGTTGTAAGCTTAAGATTAATGACGGACCGCTGACAAGTCAGTTGAAATTAAATAAAAAAGACGAAAAAACAGCCTATGATACACGACAACCCTGTTTTGGAATCAAAATGTCAGCGACAAGCGGTGCTGCTGTTATAGCGATTCCATCTGTTTGTGGTATTCCTGCAGGGATTTCACCTCCGGCGTCTTGTCGCGGCGTGCGGCAATGCCTTTGGCGGCGGCCATTGCAGCTGCGGTGGTCGTTATGTAAGGCACTTTATATTTGATGGCCGCCTTGCGTATATTGGAACTGTCCTGGGAGCTTTTTCTGCCGCTGGGCGTGTTTACCAGCAGATTGACGGTCTTGTTTTTAATGGCATCCACAAGGTCCGGCCGCCCGTATCCCAGTTTGCGTATGGGTGTGTTCTTTATCCCTCTCTCTTCCAAAAAATAGTGGGTTCCTTCGGTGGTCATGATCTCGAAACCCAGCTCTTTAAAGAGTCTGACGGCTTCCAGGGCGGCGCTTTTGTCCCGATCCGCAATCGTAAACAGTACGGCGCCCTCCAGGGGCAGCGAAACCTGGGTGGCTTCCTGGGCCTTGAAAAACGAGCGGCCATAGGAGTCGGAGATGCCCAGAACTTCGCCGGTGGATCTCATTTCCGGTCCCAGGATCGGGTCGACCTCGGGGAACATGTTGAACGGGAAAACCGCCTCCTTGATTCCGTAATGCGGTATGATGCGATGCTTCAGTCCCAGATCCGCGATGCGTTTGCCGAGCATGACCTGCATGGCCAGCCGGGCCATGGAGATGTTGCAGACTTTGGATACCAGCGGCACCGTCCGCGAGGCCCGGGGGTTGGCTTCCAGCACATACACCGTATTTTCAAATATCGCGTATTGAATATTCATAAGCCCCACAACGTTTAGCTCGATGGCGATCTTGCGGGTATATTCGTTGATCGTTTCGATGTGCTTGGGAGCGATGCTGACCGGCGGGATGACGCANGCCGAATCACCGGAATGAATTCCGGCCAGCTCGATATGTTCCATTACGGCCGGCACGAAGGCGTCCGTACCGTCTGCAATGGCATCGGCTTCGGCCTCGATGGCATTGTCGAGGAATCGATCAATCAGGATCGGCCTCCGGGGAGAGATTTCGACCGCGGCTTCAAGGTAGAATTTGAGGGATTCCTCATTGTGCACGACCTCCATGCCACGTCCGCCCAGAACATATGAAGGCCGGACCATCAGGGGATATCCGATCTTGGCCGCGATTTCCTGAGCCTCGGCCATGGTGCTGGCCATGCCCGACTCCGGCTGGGGGATACCCAGGCTGCGGATAATCCGCCGGAAGCGATCCCGATCTTCGGCCAGGTCAATGGTTTCCGGTGATGTGCCCAGGATCTTCACGCCCATCTCCTGCAGCTCGGTGGCGATATTCAGCGGCGTCTGCCCGCCAAACTGGACCACAACGCCTTCGGGCTTTTCTTTTTCATAGATGCTTAAGACATCTTCGACGGTCAGCGGCTCAAAATAAAGTTTATCCGATGTGTCGTAATCCGTGGATACGGTTTCAGGGTTGCAGTTGACCATGATGGATTCATAACCGGCCTCGCGGATGGCAAGGGCGGCATGCACGCAGCAGTAATCAAACTCGATGCCCTGGCCGATGCGGTTGGGTCCGCCGCCCAGCACCATGATCTTTTTGCGATCACTGACAGCAACGCTGTCGGGCGCATTGTAGGTCGAATAGTAATAGGCGGCGTCTTCCACCCCGCTGACCGGTACCGGCTCCCAGGCCTGATGCACACCCAGGGCTTTGCGCTGCTCGCGGATCTTTTTTTCCGGCACATTCAGCAGCATCGCCAGATAGCGATCCGCAAAGCCGTCTTTTTTGGCCTGGATCAACAGATCATCCGGCAGGTCTTGATCCCTGTACCCCAATATTTTCTCTTCAAGCGCCACCAGCTCTCGCATCTGCTCGATAAACCAGGGCTTGATATGGGTCTTCCCATAAAGTTCAGCCACATCGGCGCCCTTGCGCAGCGCCTCGTACATCAGAAACTGGCGTTCGCTGGTGGCAAAGCCCAGGCGGTCCATGAGTTCTTTTAAAGGCAATTCATTAAAATTTTTTGCAAACCCGAGACCGTATCTGTTGATTTCAAGGCTTCGAATCGCTTTCTGGAAGGCCTCCTTATAGGTTTTCCCCAGGCTCATAGCCTCGCCGACGGCCCGCATCTGGGTGCCCAGCCGGTCCTCGGCGCCCTCAAATTTTTCAAACGCCCAGCGTGCGAATTTAACGACCACATAATCACCCGAGGGCGTGTATTTCTCCAAAGTGCCTTCCCGCCAGTAGGGGATTTCATCCATGGTCAGGCCCCCTGCCAGTAGAGAAGAAACTCTGGCAATCGGAAATCCGGTGGCCTTGGAGGCCAGGGCCGAAGGAGCGTGAGGTGCGGGGGTTGATCTCGATGACAACGACCCGGCCGGTCCCGGGATCGTGGGCGAACTGAATATTGGTTCCGCCAATCACCTCAATGGCCTCGACAATGTCGTAGGAGTATTTTTGCAACCGCTGCTGCAGTTCCGGGCTGATGGTCAGCATCGGGGCCGTACAGTAGCTGTCACCGGTATGGATGCCCATGGCATCGACATTTTCAATAAAGCAAACCGTGATCATCTGGTTTTTGGCATCCCGCACCACTTCCAGTTCCAGCTCCTCCCAACCCAGCACCGATTCTTCAACCAGAATCTGATTGACCAGGCTGGCGGCCAGACCCCGCGCAGCGATGACGTTTAATTCTTCATTATTATAGACCATTCCGCCNCCGGTCCCGCCCATGGTATAGGCCGGCCGGATGACGACCGGATAACCCAGATCTTCGGCAACCGCTTCGGCATCTTCAACCGTGTTGACCGTCTNGCTGCGCGGCATTTCGATACCCAGCCTTTCCATNGTGGCTTTAAACGCCAGACGGTCCTCACCGCGCTCGATGGCGTCCANACTCACACCGATCACCTGCACGCCGTATTTTTCCAAAACGCCGGCGCGATACAGCTCGGAAGACAGGTTCAGGCCGGATTGTCCGCCCAGGTTGGGCAGGAGGGCATCGGGGCGCTCCTTGGCGATAATTTCGGTCAGGGATTTTAGATTCAGAGGTTCGATGTAGGTCGCATCTGCCATGCCGGGATCGGTCATAATCGTTGCGGGATTTGAGTTCACCAGCACAATTTCATATCCCATGGAGCGCAGGGCTTTGCAGGCCTGGGTACCTGAATAGTCGAACTCACATGCCTGCCCGATGACGATCGGGCCTGACCCGATGATCAGAATCTTGTGGATATCTTCTCTTTTGGACATAATCTCTCCTTTGAATCCTTGAAAAGGTCTGAAACATAACCGTTTATTGGGAATATACTGCCCGCTGACCGAATTTACCGCAAACAAATATCAGCCGGTCTATCAAAATTGCAAGTATGAATTTATAAAATGGAAATGGCCTTGTTTTCAAGGATCTAAATTCAAACGGCAAAAGCATCGAAGGGTCAAGCGCAGGGTTGACCGCAATCCGATCTGAAAAGCATGATAAAAGGCATAATAAAGCGCCAAATGGACTACCACTGCGTTATGGTTCCCATTTGTTTATTCCGGAGCCTGATTTAGCCACTCAAATACGAACGCTGCAATTTCTTCCCAACCCGGCTCGCCGACGACCCAGTGGGCGTGATTTTCAAATTCTTTGTAAGTTGAAACCGCTTTATATTTGTTTGCCACTTTTCGAACCACAGAAGCCGGTGTGATTCTGTCTTCGGCACCGGAAACCACTAAAACCGGACAGCTGACATTCGATTGATCTACTTTTGATGCGCCTTTGAAGTCAAATAACCAGAAGCCAATTTCTGAGGCCGCCCGTCCGGATTCATATACGAATCGATCATAAGCCGCTTTTTGCTCTGCTGCGGAAAGTAAATGCAACATGGAATACACCGATGCTTCAAAGGATAAGCGATGGGGATTACGCCAGAAGCCCCATTTGGTGAGCACACTCCAGAAGCTTTTGATAACAGAGTAGTTCAATGCATTTATTCCGCTCGGAGACGCCGGGGTCAGCAAAACAAGGCCCTTGGCCAATCCGCGGGCACCTAAAATCTGGGCAAGCAGGCCCCCCATAGAATGCCCCATCAAAAAAGGCTTTTGATCTAATTTATGGATATATTCCTCAAGATCCTGGGCATAATCCAGCAGACTGGTTGTTCCCAGCCTTAAATCCGGGCGGTCGCCTGGCTGCAAGTCATGATAGCGAAGGGTCGGCGTATGGCACTGAAAGCCCCTCTGCTCGAAAAAATTTTTATAATTTTCCCAATACCATCCGCCTCCCCACATTCCATGAATCATCACAATTGTTTCAGCCATAATTTTCCTCCTTGCTGGGGGGTTAATCAGGGGACAAAGGCTCCTCAAGCACAGGGGACCCCGCCCGAAAGCGCACCGGCGCAACTCGGCTGTTGTGCCTGCGAAATGAAACCATCGCGTACCGATTCAAAATGAGATGGGTGAAAGACTGATTGAAGTTCCCCGATGAGCCGAGCGTATGATAGCGAAATAGGTTTCAAAATTCAACCCGTATCCATTCGCTCATCGCCGATCGTTCAACGTTCAGGCCGGGATGCTTGAAGGCGAGGCTATGATGCCAGCCGTTTTAGGATCACACCGCCGATCGGGGGCTTTTTTTTGAACCCTTTTTGCTGTGACGGATAGTTGCACAGATAGGGCGGTCTGGAAGGATCTTTGAAAATGACCATTTCAGCAACACCTTTGTCACGGCAGATATTCATTACGCGGGGGCACGCATTGCGAGTATAGTCGTTTAAAGTCAGAACGACAGCCAGAATCCTTCTGGGGTTGATCGGTTTTCAGCGCTGCGTTTTAAAGCCGTTTCGAGTCCGGCGAGCTGATCGAGGCGCTCAATTGTGGGCAGGCGGTACAGCACCTTTGACGAATTCCGAAAACGCTGGATTTCCGGCCGCGTAACCGGCCAGAAATAAGTAAAAATATCCAGCATCCGAAGTTCGCTGCGGCAGAGGATCAATTCCGGCAGCCCGATTTGAAAATAAGACCCGCTTTCAATGCGGTTTTCGGATTTTTCATTACGCTGCATGAGCGGTTCCGGCAGGTCCTGTGAAAGATCATAGACATGGACGCAGACGAGTTCGTCAGCAAAATAATCGATGACTCTGAACCCGATAAGCGCTGTCGGCAGGACAACGGTCAGAAACCGCAGCAGCTCTCTTCTGGATAATCGACAGTCCATTCCCGGGGCCTCTTTTTCTTGGCTGACCATTCAGCGTACGGCAACTACTGTAAACAAGATTCAGTTTGAATAAAAGAAGAATTCAGAAAAATTTTAAAATTTCAGGCAAAAATTTTTATTGGTTAATTAACTTCTTATAAATACAGTATCTTTCCGCAATTTCGGATGCTGCCATCTTTTTATAACTCCCGGCTGTCCTTTTTTGGATAAATCCGTGTAAAGGCAGTCTTCATCGGCAACCATGACATTCGGACGGCGCTGATATCACCCCCCTGGATCGTTTAAATCCTTCCGACGGCTGAAAAGAAACTTCTTGACAAGGATGAAATATAAAATATATTTGATATTCAATTTTGATTTGTGATCTATTCATTCTGAGCGCACCCCCTGCGGAAACAAAACAAGGCCTTCCGCTTGCTACCATGATACGGAAAACCGGGTATAAGCGATGATTCTGGACACACCCATCAAAAAGCAATCCTTACAAAAAATGGCCTATCACAGCCTGCGTCAGGCGATTCTGGAACGTGAAATCGAGCCCGGCGCCGTCATCAAAATCAGCAAGCTGGCAGAAAAACTGAATGTCAGCACCATGCCGGTTCGGGAAGCGCTTCGACAGCTTGAAGCCGAGAACATGGTCAGCTTCAATTCCAACAAAAGCATCGTGGCCAGGCAGCTGTCCCGCGATGAACTTCATGACATTTACGATCTGAGGGTTCCGCTGGAAATCATGGCACTGTTAAAATGCTTTGACCGTTGCGACAAACAGGGTTATAAGCGTCTGGAGGAACTGCACCGCAAGATGTCGAAAAAAAGAATCAGCGGCGCCGAATGGTTTAATCTCAACCGATTCTTTCATATGTCCTTATATGAAATGTCCGGCTCGCCCCGTCTGTGCAAATTTCTGCAGGAGCTGTGGAACAGCACGGGGCCTTATCTGCGCATTTTTTCAGAATCTGAAAAAGCCGTGACCCGGGCCAACCGGGAACATGCCTTGCTTTTAGAGGCTTTGAGAAGCGGTGATCGAGCGAAAGCAAAAAAAGCATTACGAAAACACTTACAAAACGGGCGCTGGGTTATCGAATCGCTCCTGGAAACGAACGTTTGAGCGTGGCTCATCATCAATCTCATCCCGCGCATTGTTCATTTCATCATTACCCACATAAGGCTGCGACAGTAACGGCCTTTGATTTGATAAAACGGAAGTGAGAAGTGGTTTGAAAACCTCAGATCGGGTTCAAGGGCAAGGCGCAGGCCGAGCGATAACGCGCAGCATAGCGTATCGTATGTGAGCATTTATCGAAAATCTGCAACGCAGCCATTGGGCCTCAGATGGGGTTTTGAAACCACTTTTAACGAGGTCTGCCCTGAAAAAGCATCGGATTTCTCACTGGACATGTTCTGCTGGGGTCGGAGGTCTTCACTATCGATTGCGGATTTGGGGTTTGGGCGGCTCTCATCATCAACCCTTAAAAGACAGGAGGTTTTGTTATGTCCGAGATCAAGAAGAAAAAGGCAAAAGGAGGCAAAAGGATGAATCGGCGCACCTTCCTCAAGACGACCAGTATGGCTGCGGGTGCAGTGGCCTTTAGCGGTTTTCATTTCGTCCGCAACACGCGAGCGGCCACAGGCCCCTTTAAGGTCGGCTTTCCCATCCCCCTGACCGGGCCCTATGGGACCGAGGCGCTGGACCAGCAAGCCGGTGCCGAACTGGCGATCGCTGAAGTCAACGCAGACGGCGGCGTTCTGGGGCGCAAGGTGGAACTGGTCGTGCGCGACACCAAGCTCAAGGCGGCAGAAGCGGCCAGACGGGCCAAGGAGCTTCTGGAAGCTGAAAAAGTCGAGCTGATGTCCGGATGCCTTTCGGCTTCCAACCAGCTTGCGGTAAACCAGCTGGCCAAGGAACACGGTGTGCCCTACGTTTCGGTCAGCCAGGCCAACGAGATTACCCAGCGTCAGGACAATAGCGTCTATACCTATCATGAAGCTTTGGACCCGCACACGACCACACAGGCCGTGGGAGAATGGGTCGGGAAGAATTTCGGCAAGCGCTGGTACTACCTGACCTCTGATTACGCCTATGGCTGGCAGATGACAGACGGTTTCAAACGCAAAGGCAAAGAGTTCGGCGCCGAGGATGTGGGGGAAACCAAGCATCCCTTAGGGACGAGTGATTACTCTTCGTATATGCCGCGCATTCTGGCTGCAAATCCGGATGTGCTGTTGCTGAACAACTTCGGAAAAGATCAGCTCAATTCCATCAAGCAGGCGACCGCCTTTGGCCTCAAGAAAAAAATGCAGCTCATCTGCCCCATCATTCTGATGTCCGCTCGCATCGGAGCCGGCTGGGAGGCTTATGACGGGGTCGCCGGCGGCACATCCTTTGACTGGGGTCTGACCATTCCGACGTCCCAAAAATTTGTGAGCGCCTTTCAAAAGATGCATGGCCGTCCGCCGATCGACTACGCAGGATATTCCTACGGCGGCATCAAGGAACTGCTGATGGCCATTAACCGGGCGGGCAAAGTGGATGCGGTCGGCATCGCCGAGGCCATCGAGGGCCGGACCTACGACAATTACAAGGGCAATCAATGGTGGCGGCCCTGCGACCATCAGTCGCAGCAGGATGTCTTCATCGTGCGTTCCAAAAAAGACAAAGAAAAATATGATGTTTTTGAGCATATCGCCACGGTCTCCGGAGAAAAAGAGCGACTGCTGCGGACCTGTGTCGAGGTGGGGATGAACCCCAACGCACCGGTTCGACTCGGGCTCAAAGAATAATAAACCGATATTCTGATCCCGCCTCTTCTCGAGGCGGGATCATCCGAAAGGGGTTATAAAAGCAGATGGACTGGACGGTCATTGTGATGCAGCTTTTTACGGGGTTATCGCTGGGCATGCTCTATGTCATGCTCGCCTTGGGTCTGTCGATCATCTTTGGACTGCTCACGGTGGTCAATTTTGCCCATGGGGCCATGTACATGTGGGGAGCATATGCCGGCGTATCGATCGTGGCCATTACCGGCAACTTCTGGCTGGCACTGATCATCACCCCGCTGGTTATCGGCGGTTACGGTCTGGTCGTTGAAAGAGGACTGATTCGCCCGCTTTACGGGCGAGATATCAACTACCCGTTATTGCTCACCTTCGGCCTTCAATTCATTATGATCGAGATTGTGCGAATCTTCTGGGGAACTTCCGACCAACCCTTCAGTTCTCCGGACCTTCTATCGGCGCCAATCGAGATGTTCGGCATCTTTTATTTTCCTTCCTACCGTCTGTTTGTGATTGTCATGACTCTTGTCATCTGTGCGGTGCTATGGTTTTTTCTGGAAAAAACCAGCCTGGGGTTGGTCATTCGGGCTGGGACTCGGGACTCGCTGATGGTGCGGGCCCTGGGTATTGATATGAATCGAATATGGTGGCTTGTTTTCGGCATCGGTTCGGCACTGGCGGGTATTGCCGGTATACTGGCATCCCCGATTCGAAGCGTGTTCCCGGAGATGGGGATTGCCATGCTGGTGGAATGCTTTGTCGTGGTTGTCGTCGGGGGAATGGGGAGTCTTAAAGGCGCGATCCTTTCCGGGATCATCATGGGAGAAGCGATTGCCATCACGACGCTATTTTATCCCCCGATGGCCGATATCGTAATTTTTCTGGTGATGGCAGTCGTTCTGCTGGTACGGCCCTCCGGCCTTTTCGGCAAAGCAGGCCTTCTTGAATAATCATTGCCTCAAAGGGGAAGCACGTGGTCAATGAAGAAAATGTAACGGGCACAATGATGCAATTGGAATCCGATCAAAGCCGATGGCAAAAAACGGTAGGCTTCATCAAACGCTACCCTCTTTTTTTCACCGTGGTCTTTCTTTTTATTTTTCCCTTTATTGTTCCCTATCGGGCACTGGCGACCGAGATTATCATCTGGGGGCTTTTCGCCCTGGGGTACAATGTCTGTCTGGGGTACACCGGAATGCTCTCTTTCGGCCATGCCGCCTATTTCGGGGTGGGCGCCTATGCAACCGGAATCGTGCTGATTCGTCTGTGGGAAAACGTGTGGTTCGGGCTCCTATGCGGTCTGCTTATGGGTGCGATCACCGCCTTTGTTCTGGGGTATTTGTGCATCAAGCGCCGGGGTATTTATTTTGCGATGCTGACCCTGGCGTTTGCCCAGCTGATTTATTTCGTCGGCTTTCAATGGGTGGATCTGACCGGCGGGGATAACGGCCTGCGCAACATCCCGCTGGTGCCCCTGTCGCTTCCCGGGCTTTCCATCGATATCAGCACGCCGCTGCGTTATTACTTTTTTGTCCTTTTTTTCGTTGTGCTGTCGCTGCTGGCGCTCAACCGTATTTTGCAATCGCCCTTCGGGCACGTGTTACAGGCCGTGCGGGAAAATGAGCATCGCGCCCTGAGCTGCGGATACGAAACCTCCAATGTGCGCTGGATGGCGTTTATCATCTCCGGGTCCATCTCGGGTCTGGCCGGAGGCCTGTACGCCCTGTATCTGCACTTTGTCGGCATTGAAACGCTTTACTGGATCACATCGGGCCAGGTGGTCATGATCACCCTTCTGGGCGGCATGGGCACCTTTATCGGGCCTTTTATCGGCGCAGGCGTGTTCCTTTTCCTGGAAGACGTCTTGAGCGCGATGACGGCCAACTGGATGATTTTCCTCGGAGCGATTTTTGTTCTCTGCGTCCTGTTTTTCCCGAGTGGCATCTGGGGCACCATTAAAGAACTCACAAGCAAAGGAAACACCTAAGAGGCAGGTAATCCATGTCAGCACTTCTTGAAACGGTCAGCCTGACCAAGAGCTTCGGCGGCTTATTTGCCGTGGACGAGGTGAATTTTAGCCTGCAAAAAGGCGATCTGCAATCCATCATCGGGCCCAACGGGGCGGGCAAGAGTACCTTTTTTAGATTGATTTCAGGCGAACACAAGCCCTCTGCGGGCGAGATCTTATTTGACGGAAAAGATATTACCGGCCTGTCGCAGACGGCCATATCCCATCTGGGCATTGCCGTTGCCTATCAGATCACCAATATTTTTCCCATGCTCAGCGTCTTTGAAAACGTGCGGGTGGCTGCCCAGTCCCGAGAAACGACATTCAATTTCTGGTCGCGGGCCCTCTCGATGCGTGATGTGGTCGACCAGACGTTGGAGATTCTGGAAGATATCGGCCTGGCGGAATTCAAGGATGAAATCGCGGGTAATTTGTCACACGGCGATCAAAAGCGCCTGGAGATCGGCATTGCCCTGGCGACCCGGCCCAAACTGCTGCTTCTCGATGAGCCCACCGCCGGCCTGGCACCGACAGAGACCCGCGAGACGATCGAGCTGATCAAAAAAATTGCCCGGAATTTGACCATTATTCTGGTCGAGCACAAGATGAAGGTCATCATGGAGGTGTCCGACAAAATTACCGTTTTGCACTACGGCCGGCTTCTGGCCCAGGGAAGTCCCGATGAAATCCGTGCCAACGAAGACGTGCGCAAGGTGTATCTGGGCGGTGTAAAAATCTGATTACAGGAGTGCCGATGCTGCTGAAAATAGAAAATATAAATACCTACTACGGCCTGAGCCATGTCCTGCAGGATGTCTCCCTGGAAGTGAACAAGAACGAAATCGTGACCCTGGTGGGTCGCAACGGGGCAGGCAAAACCACCACGCTCAAGAGCATCCTGGGGATTACGCCGGTCCGCTCCGGCAAGATTTCTTTCAACGGGGAGGATATCAGCTCCCTGCCCACGCATCTGGCCGTCCAGAGGGGGATCTCTTACGTGCCAGAGGAACGACGCATCATCCCCGGATTATCGGTGCTCGAAAACATCAAGCTGGCTTTACTCAAAAGCAAAAACCGCAATCGCCTTCAGGAGATGATAGAAAAAATCAGCCAGTATTTCCCGGTATTAACGAAACGTCTCACTCAGGAGGCATCGAGTCTCAGCGGCGGAGAGCAGCAAATGCTGGCTATTGCTCGCGGTTTGGTGACCGACCCCGAACTGATGCTCATCGACGAACCCACCGAAGGCCTCATGCCGATACTGGTCGAGCTCATCGCCGAGATCATTCAGACCATCCACCGTGAAGGCGTCACCGTTTTACTGGTGGAGCAAAACATGGAGATGGCGCTGAGTATCTCGCACCGCGCCTATGTGATGGATGAGGGGCGGATTCAGTCTTTCGGACCCGCCAAAGAGATTCTGGCCGATGAAGAGATTCAACGCCGTTACCTGTCCGTTTAACAAAATCGATTACCATCGCCACCCGATGATCGTCCGAGAAAAATCCCCGAATGGTCACGCTCAAATATGATGGCGTATGTTGATATGATGTTTTGCACTTTTTGCAGAAAGGGGGTGATGTTCGCCGCAAATAATCAAAATCAGCGCAAACCGATTTAGTTTAAACATATAAAAAAGCATAGGAGGAACAAAATGGGAATCAATGCCATGCACACCAAGTATTCAACCTGGGACGGCGCCGCCGAAATGAAAAAATTTGCCAAGACATTTAAACCGGCCAAAACGCCGATGGCTTTTGAATATCCGGTCATCCCCGGATATTTCGGTTATCGCGGAGCGGGAACCCAGGGGGTGGATTTTGATAACAGGGTCGACTTTGACCGCATGCGAAAATATCGGGTGGAACGCACCAAAGAACAGCTCAAGGCATTTAATGTCGGAGCGATCCTCTCTATTCAGGAATGGAACACGCGTTACATTACCGGGACATGGACACCGGCCTGGACCACACCCTCATCCGGCCTGCGCTATTGTATGATGCCCGCCACCGCCGACAGCCCCATTTTGTACGAGCAGGGTGAAATCGGATATCATACCCGTCAGGTGGCCCCCTGGCTCGACAAGGTCAAGGTGGCCATAACCGGAGCCGGCTGGAGCAGTATTATCATGGGCAAATCCGCCCACCTGGCTCAACGGGATAAGCTGGTCACCCAGATTATGGACGACATGAAGGCTTATGGCGTTGGCAAGGAAACCCTGGCTATCGATACATGGGATCCCGGGCTGATCGAGGGATTCAAAGCCAAAGGGGTTAACGTGATCCCGGCCACCGAGCTCATGTTTGAGGCCCGCAAAATAAAAAACCCGGACGAGGTTGAATGTCTTAGAATCGCGTCGGCCATTGGCGATTCACAGATGCAAACCCTGAAGGATATGCTCAAGCCGGGGGTAAAGGAAAACGAGATTATGGGGGCCATGCACAAGACGGCTTATGACCTGGGAGGAGAAGTTTACTCGGGTATGCTGGTCACGTCAGGTCCCTTCAGTTGGCCCAATTCGCGTTATATGACCGATCGGATTATTCGCCCCCACGACATTGTTTTCGCCGATGTATACAACACCACTTACAATGGCTACCATATCTGTTATTACCGGACATTCAGTGTTGGGAAACCCCCTCAACAGCTGGTCGATGTTTACAACAAGGCGCTGGAATGGCTGTACAACTCCATCAGCGTCATCAAGCCGGGTGTAACCACTCAGGAAGTAGCCTCACAATGGCCCCCCTGCGAGAAGGACTGGAGTGACATTCTGGTTGCCTATGAGGATCAAACGGCCGGCAGCAATTGGGCCCATGGGATCGGGCTGTCGCTTTATGAACTGCCTTTGATCTGGCGCGGATGCTCCCTTGAACACCCGATGACGCTCGAGAAGGGGATGACTTTTGCGATTGAAACCCAGCACGGCGTTCCCGGCATCGGCGGTATCCGGATTGAGGAAATGATCCATGTGACCGACGACGGGGTGGAAATATTGAGTCAGTGGCCGATTGACGAGATCATGGTTGTCGACTTCTAATCATCCTTATACAGACGAGCGGGAAGACCCGGTTGCGGTCTTCCCGCTTTTTCATTTTGGCCCAAAATCTTATTTTAAGAAAGTTTCAATAGAGAGAGCGATGGACAAAGGAGAAAACCATGACCCAAACAGCGGATTTTTTGCGGGCAGCCTTTGCCGGGGAATCCCAGACCAACCGAAAGTATCTGGCCTATGCTGCCAGGGCCGAGGAGGAGGGCTATCCGCATGCGGCCAGACTTTTTAGGGCTGCTGCGGAGGCCGAGACCGTGCATGCCCATAATTATCTGCAGGCGCTCGGGGAGATTCGCAGCACGCGGGAGAATTTGCAGGAGGCGATTGCCGTTGAGACCAACGCGTTCCAGAACCGAATTCCGGAAATGATCGCAGCGGCCAGGGCGGAAGGAAACGCGGAGGCGGAAAGCCTTTTTCGCTACACGCTGGAATCCGAAAAGATTCACGCCCGGCTTTTTAAAAAATTGCTGGATGCCCTCGAAAAGCCCGGGGAACCCATTTCATATTACATTTGCGGTGAGTGCGGCCATACCGCCGAAAAAAAACCGCCAAAAGTCTGCCCGGTCTGTGATGCCGGTAGTGAGCTTTATCGAAAGACAGCCTAACCGGTTGTCAAATCCGCTACTTCGATTTTTTTCTTTTCAGGGCCAGGAGCACTTTTTCCGGTGTGACCGGAAGGTCGGTAATATAAATACCGGTCGCTTCGGCCACGGCCGATACAAAGGCGTCCGGGGTGCCGATGGTTGCCATCTCGCCCACCCCCTTTGCTCCATAAGGCCCGATGGGATCGTTTGTCTCCACCAGGATGGGGGATACCGGAGGCATATCCAGAGACGTCAATACCCGGTAATCCAGGAGATAGGGGTTCTTCATTCTTCCGGCCTCATCCAGGGCGATCTCTTCGCTCATGGCAAAGCCCAGTCCCATGTGCACCGCGCCCTCGATCTGCCCCATGGCCCCCAGGGGGTTGATGGCTTTGCCCAGATCCTGTGAAGCGGCAACGTTAAGGATATGAATCTGACCGGTCCCGGGATCGACCTCCACCTCGATGGCCTTGGCGCCGAAGGAAAAGGCCATCGAGAAGTTGCCGCGGCCCGTCACCGGATCCGCCAGCTGGCTGGGTGCATCCCAGTGACACTTGGCCATGACCGCCTGGCCGTCCTTGCGGTAGCGGTTGAAACGCACAACGTCCGCGACACTCATGCTCTTGCCGGGAGCCGATTTGACGAAAACCGTGCTGTTTCGAATCTCCAGATCGTCCGGATGGACCTCCATTTTTACACCGGCGGCTTCGAGGATCTGCTTGCGGGCGTCCTCGGCCGCCTTCTGAACCGCCATGCCTCCGACTGCCGTATTA
>JGI2160J19893_10000393_pt1 | contig 15187 bp, 21 predicted proteins | sample DeeMarSeWOR28_12_FD_19893 | JGI IMG/M metagenome (IMG submission 19893)
CAACAAGAGGCATGTGGCAGGTTGGCTGAAGCACAACGGCCGAACATATCAATAATCTATATTTAATCATCACTTAGCGACAAATAATTACTGCTATCAATTGACAGTCGTGAACCGTTCCCAAACTGTCAACATATCCAATGGATATCTGAACAAAGAAAGGCCCCTCCCAATTAAGGAAAGGGCCTTTTAAAATGCACTGATAGTGTCACTATTTATCGCGTCTCTATTCCTTTCTCCCTCATATGTTCCTTCACCATCTCAATAGGCATTTCCTCCCTATGAAAGATAACGGCGGCCAGGGCTGTTTCCACATCAGTTTTTTTACAAGATAATAGCCTCAGTCATACGCGAGAACAACCGCTCTATTCCCTTTCTCTATCACTTTGCTGTAATCTCCCGAAACAGCACTACGCAGACTGTTGAGAATCTTCGTGTATGCAGTTTGAGAATTATATTGTGCTTTTGCTTTTCTGTTTCTCTTCATAATGTTCACCATAGAAGTAGATTTAAGAGATCCCTGTTCAAATGACATTTTAATATAAGTAATCCAAGAACCATGCCACCCTGGATTATTAATTCATATTGCTTATATTTTCAGTATGTTAAAGTATAATCCATGGATTTTGGTGATGACAAAATTATAACATTTTTGTAAATAACAAACAGAGCGACTAAAAGAATTTAAACAATTTTGTAATACATGAACTATACTGCTGATGCCGCAGAAACTATATTATTGGGAAAAAGCGACGCATTCCTGGGGGGAGATGCATATATTGATGCAAAAAATGTAAATGCAGCGGAAGAAAAGGGGGGCAGGGGAAAATTGTTATTGCTGCTATAAATTTACAGTCGTGAATGGCTCTTAAACTATCTAGATGTACGGTGGATATGTGGACACAAAAACAAAGGCCCCACCCAATTAAGGAAAGGGCCTTACTATGTGCACTGATAGAAACAATATCTATCGCGTCTCTATCTCTTTCTCCCGCATATGCTCCATCACCGCCCCAATAGGTACTTCATCTCTATGGAAAATCCCTGCGGACAGGGCGGCTTCAGCCTTGGTCTTCTCGAATATTTCTGAGAAGTGCTCCACTTTACCCGCACCACTTGAGGCGATCACCGGGATGGAAATGTTTTCACGGATATGGTTTGCCAGTTCGATATCGAATCCGCTATTAGTACCGTCTCAACTAACACTTTTTCACAGTATAATCTCTTGGCTTCAAGTTCAATATTCCGGGAAGAACACATCCTTCTTCCATTTAGATTGTTATTTTGTACCCCTATTCGGATTTTACGACGAGTACAGCACAACCGGCACTCCCTATAACCTTTTCTGTAGAGCTTCCCATAAGTAATTTTTTCACACCTGTTTTCCCATATGTTCCCATTACAATAAGATCGACACCCATGCCGCCTGCTGTTTCAATAATAACATTAGAAGCTTTTCCTTTAGGAGTCATGGCTTCTGCCGAAACACCTTCAGTTTGTGCCAGTTCAAGAATCGCATTGGTAAGTTTATTGGCCTCTTCCAGTTCTCTTTCATCCTGCATTGCAGATAATGCAATAAGATGGCTGCCAGTCTTCTTTGCAATGGCTATAGCCTCGTTAACTGCGGCAATAGCATGGGGAGAACCATCAGTGGCAACTAGGATCTTCTTGTACCCTATATGTGCGGCCTTTGGTACAACCAGAACCTTGCAGTGTGCATCAGCTATAACTTTTGCAGCGACCTCACCAATAAGCAACTTTGCTATTCCCTGATGACCGTGCCTGCCGATTACGATCATATCAACTTGTTTGTCCTGCGCCTCTTCGACGATGGCTTGCTCAGGCGACTGTGCTTGCCGAAAAATAGTTACACAGGTTAACCCCTCTTTTGTTGCCTGAGCTTTGATTGCTTCAAGGTGTTTGATGGCTGCTTCTTCTTCCATTTTAAAATAATTAGATCCGATTGTTTCATACTCGGGATTTGAAGCAATTGACTTGCACGCATATATTTCACTGGAACATTTTGCAGCAAACTTGATAGCCTCGCGTATTGCTCCATCGCTGTGCTCTGTGCCATCTGTTGATAAAAGTATTTTCTCCAATTTAGAAATAGGGCATACCGGTGCTGTTGTCATAGTGATCTCCTTTTCGTTTTATTAGATATTCACTTAATTGCAGTGTAGCGTACTTGTCATACATTTACATGAAAATTATCCATTGATGATTTTAAAATTCAGAACGAATACCGAGTAGGGGTTATGAATGAAAATGAGCCAAAGTTCTGTTGGTCGACCTGGGGGAAGAACAGAGAAGAGGTGGAATTTTACTGGTCTCCACATGGGAAATGACTACTATGCGCCTTAACTCATGAATCTTTTCCAAAAGGTCAAGATGTCCAGTGAACACATGTAAAAAGGCCCTTTTCTTAATTGGAGGAGCCTTTTTACATGTGTACTGATAGAAAAGTATCAGCGTATCTCGATATCTCTGTTTTTTAAGTGTTTCTTCACTGCCGCAATGGGCACCTCTTCTCGATGAAAGATGCCGGCCGCCAGAGCGGCTTCAGCCTTGGTCTTCTCAAAGACCTTTGAGAAATGCTCCACCTTATCTGCACCACTGGAAGCAATCACCGGGATGGTGACATTGTCACGAATGTGGTTGATCAGCTCGATATCAAAACCGCTATTGGTTCCGTCCCTATCAATGCAGTTCAAGAGAATCTCCCCGGCACCGAGCTTCTCGCAGGTTTGTGCAAGCTGTAAGGCATCCACATCCCGGCCTTCTCTTCCGCCTTTTACGGTGCACTGATACCAGCAGATCTTGGAACACAAATTGAAAGTTGATTCTTTCTAATAAGTTACTCTGTTATTCTCAGAGATTTTTGACCCTCACCCAACCACGTCCCAACCGAAGAAGGTATGCATAGAAATTTTTATCCTATTTAAAATTCGTTACTTCGATTGGGGTGACTTTTTTGACCCACCATATACCCACCAAAGGGAATTTTGGGCGATGTCCTCTAGTCAACATATCCAGTACAAACCTTGACCTTTTGGGAAGCAATCGCAAGTTTTGATTGATAGCAGTTATCGATACTCGATAATCGAATATCCTGATTATTGTATTTCGTATTATATATAAAAAGTTATTTCCTAATTATATTGACTTGATATCTTATTACTCCCTCTTTGATTTGTCATGACATTCAAAACACCTTTTGGGGGCGTTGGGGCTACCTGACTCATTATGACATCCCTTGCAAAGAGGATGAGCAATTGGCTGCCAAGTCATATTGTTGTCAAATCTTCTAGGAAAACCATCTTCATTATGGCAGTTATTGCACTTTCCTTCTGACAGGTATGGTGGTGACAAGGAATGCTTTTCATGGTTAAAAGTTATGGGTCCAATACGGTTGGTAAACACAAATACTTCATCTGCTTGGGCTTGGGATCCGGGTAGTTGTTTAGCATTTATCTCATCAATATTGCTTGCCGTGTCACCATCACTATCAATTTTTTCGATAAAACTAAAATCCAAACCGTTTTCTTTTAATGCAATTGCATAGCTGTTCAAACAGTTTTCTACTACCGGAAGGTGGCAAGTACGGCAACTTGCCAGTTGGCTGCCTTCAGAAGTTGGGTACTTAGCAAGGAACATTTTGAGAATACCAGGGGTAGCAAGACTTAGTGATGGGAATAATAGTACGGCCAGTAATAGGATTGATTTCAGTTGGTTTTTCATGACAAATCTCCTTTGAATTGGGATTACAGACAAAATATTTTATCGTAGATATTCAAAGTTTATATACTAAAGCCCGATCATTTCCGCTCTGCCTTGTAGTTTTGAAAAAACTCTACCATGAACGAAAAATATACCCAACAAGCTATATCTAATCAAGGAAATGATACCACAATGTGGGACCCTGCAAGTAAGGCAGATAATTAGTATATCTTGCCACAATGTTGATTATATGATGGGAAATTACCAGTTAAAATGTCCAGTGGCAATGTGAATAAAAAAAGCCCCTCCTAATGGAGAGGCTTTAAGGGTATCTAGTTGTATTTATTTTACTGGTTGAGCAACATCAATTACACCAAGTTTATCTCTTATTTGAAGCCTGTTGTTTTCAGTAATAAGATAATGGTCTCTCATATAAGAATTAGGCAATTTGTAAATTGTTTCTCCTGAGCTGTTAGTTGCTTTAATTAATTTATAACCACTTCTGCTGCCGTCACTATGAAATTTGCGGAATATGTAAATTTGCCCGTCTTCTTTATAAATCTCGATATTTCGTCCAGCATATATATCATTAACAACCCATTTACCAATTATCTTTTTTTCTGCAAGTGCTTGCGTTGAAATAAATAGAGAAAACAAAATTAGCAGAATTGATACTTTCTTCATTATAATTCTCTTTTGAATAAGAATTAATCAACAAAATATTCCTGAATATTTTCATTTAATGAATTTTAAACAAATGAATAATGAATTTCAATTGTACTTTGGTACTAAAAAAGTAACTGCCTCTATTATCAAGAAACAATCATTCTATCTGTGTTATCTTTCTTATAGAGAAAGAACCACAATTGGGTAATAAAAGAGGCTGTGGTCTGCAAATTGCCCTCTTTCAGACTACCACATTGTGGTACTTTTTCCTTGACCCCATAAGTGTTTCTCTGTAAACTAATTTTTACTCTCATAACTTAACCTCTATGGGAGTTTCACCATGAGAAGAGGTTATCATGAGACTGCAAACAAACAAACTTTGTTGGAAACAGTACAATGAAAATTGGTAACTATAATCTCCAACTTCATTCAATAGCAGTACATTTTACAAATAGCTTGTATCCCGTTGCTGTTTTTTTCTTAATTTTATTTAAGATCTTCCAACATGATTCGTACCGATTAACGTATTATAATTTACTAGTACTAGCGTCAATTTCTGCCCCTATTTCCTTTTTTACGGGGGTTATTGAATGGAAACAAAAATACAAGGGTGCTAGAGTTGGAATTTTCGTAAAAAAACCAAATTGGGGCTAGTCTTGTTAGGCTTAGGCAGTCTTTGTGCCCTATGGTCCTTTATATCTCCGGAAATTTTATTAGACTCTGGTAGTCTTCACTTAATATTCATTATTTTAAATTTAGCAATCATCCCTATTGTTGCGTATTTAGGTTATCTCGGAGGGAAACTTATCTTTGGTGGATCTCATTAAATTACTCCTGCGCAATAAGATTGTTTTTAAACAAGGAAAATAATAAAATGGGACACAATGAGTCACTCAGGGAACTTGAAGAGGAATTAGAGGCCTTGGTTATAGCAATTCCCAAAGAAGAAGCAGCCTATCAGTTTTACCTGAACCTTGCCAACTCAACGATACGTAAAGGAGCGAGGAAAATGTTTTTGCTTTTGGCAGAACAGGAAATAGCCCATAAGAATACTCTCGAAAAAATGGTGTTAGATATTCAAAGGGAATTGAATAGCCTTAAGTCCCAAAAAAATAAAACGTGAACTTGTCGCTGCGTATGCATAAATTTTAATAACAAATCTATCTACTTAACCGTAATAATCGCTGTCTTGCGGGGTAACTTTAAGTCTTATCAAAATGCTTACAGGGTGCACCGTGTTCATGGCGGCAGCTGAATTCAAACGGTTTTTTCAATATTTCTGCAATAAGTATTAAATTTTACCTCCCACCCAAATACTAAATATAACATTCAGGATGTTCAAATTGCCAAGTTGCGATTGCTGCTATATCTTTTGACTTGTGAATGATTCCTGAAATGTTTAGGTGTCCACTGGACATGTTAAAGCCTCTCCAAACGAGGGGAGTTTTTACGGAAAATTTTTGGCATCACTGCTCACCTTTATAGACAGGGAAAACGGTAATCGTTAGACGAAAAAAATATCACAAGTAGCTTTATCCCGAGCCTTCGGCACCCTTAATGCACCCAGGCCCAGGAGGGACCCGTCAATACGGACCAGCATTTAGAATATTGTTCTTTGATAATTGAATAATTTTAATGGTTAGGTGGTACGAAGCTTTTATCGAAGGTGCGCCGGAAGATTTTCGTCACTTTCTATTCTTTGCTTTTTAATTTGTGAGTGTATTGACGGTATGCCTGTTGACCATGATCTAAAAGATAAGACAATTCTTCAATAAAATGGAACAATACAATTTCTTCATTTAGGAAACCATTAGCAGCACAATCAACTTTAGTCAGATTGTCGCTTATTGGTTCAAAAAAAACCCCATAGCCAGCCTTTGAGTTCCTGGTGGTATATATTGCTTTATCTTCTATTGCATAATCTACCAATAACTCTGCATATTGGAATGTAATATTCATATCTTCACTATGGCGCAACACGAACTTTGCAGCATCATAGACAGTTTCCCAATTCTGTTCGTAAACAACAGAGATCGTCTTGCCTGCATCCCTTTTGGTTTCAATGTCTTTGATTACTGAAGCGTAGAGAACATTTGATGCATAGAAGATAAAAAGAAGAGGGATAATTATAAATATTAAAACAGATTTATTAATTTGCTGGCTAGGATTCTTCATGGAAGCCTCACTTTTGAGTTGGTAGTGGTTTCCTATAGCACAAAAACGTCCCGGATGGCAAAAAAAAATCATAGAATCCTCTCTAAGTGGAGATTTTTTTTATTGTCCTTGCTGACCTGCCCCCCGAGAACTGATCCAGTTTCTGTGTTAGATTAAAGAACAAATCTACACTAAGGAGAAAGTAATGGGCAGGAAGATATATTCCCCGGAAAAGATCGTCAGAAAGTTAAGAGAAGCAGAAGTCCTTATCAGCCAAGGCAATACTATTGCTCAAGCTAGCCGTTTACTTGGTATTACTGAGCAGACATACTATAGGTGGCGGAAGCAGTACGGAGGTATGCAGGTTTACCAGGCAAAGCGGTTGAAAGAGCTTGAAAGCGAAAATGCAAGGCTCAAGAAACTGGTTGCTGATTTATCTCTGGACAAAGCAATACTGAAGGAAGCAGCCAAGGGAAACTTCTAAGCCCGGCCCGTAGACGTCAGGCGGTAAAAAAGGTATGTGGCCGTCTTGGCGTCTCCCAGCGTCGGGCATGTAAGATATTAAGTCAGGCAAGGTCAACGCAACGATACAATACCGAGCCACTTGAGGACGAAGACAGGCTGACTGAAGCAATCATTGAACTTGCAAGCCAATACGGCAGATATGGATACCGTATGATAACCGCCATGCTGCGGAATGAGGGATGGCTCGTCAATCATAAACGGGTTGAGAGAATATGGCGGCAGGAAGGCTTGAAGGTTCCGAGCAAACAACCCAAACGAGCAAGATTGTGGCTAAACGATGGATCTTGCGTCAGGCTACGGGCAGAGCGTAAGGACCATGTTTGGAGTTATGATTTTGTCCAAGATCGAACGGCTGAAGGCAAACCGTTTAGGATATTAACGCTCATTGATGAATACACCAGAGAGTGCTTGTCCTTAACAGTCGCCAGAAAGTTGAACTCTCAGAATGTCCTGGACGAACTATCTACTTTGTTTTTGACCAGGGGGATACCCGAACATATCAGGTCTGACAATGGACCGGAGTTCACGGCAAAAGCGGTTAGAGAGTGGCTTGAACTGGTGGGAGTCAAAACTCTATTTATTGAACCAGGAAGCCCTTGGGAGAACGGATATGTCGAATCATTCAACGGCAAGCTGCGAAACGAATTGTTGAATGGAGAAATATTTACTACGCTATTTGAGGCTAAGGTGCTGATCGAAGAATGGCGAAAAGAATACAACCATGTGAGGCCCCACAGTGCTTTAGGTTACAGGCCACCAGCACCAGAAGCAATTAGCCCGAAGAGGAATTACGGCCAGACTCTAACTCAGCAACTGGTACAATGATTGGGGGCAGGTCAATCAGCAATCAGCATGCAGCGGTCAGTAAAAGATGAAATATCACGAGACAGGTTAAAGGGTTAAGGCGCAAGGGCACCCGGAGTCTCGCTTCGCCCGCTTACCTGGCACAGGGTTAAAGCGAGGTCATCACAGATTGTGCCAACCTGAAACGGGGAGAGATCTATTTATAAAGCTAAAGGTTAGTAGAATTCAAAATTTTCTAAATACAGAATTAATAATTATTGTTTATCCTGATTGTTCTTTGTCTTTTTGATTATTGTAACAAAGATAGCTGTCAGCTCTTTTGTCAGCATATGAAATTGTCGTTATACAAAACTAACGACGATTGACAGCTGACGCTATGGGGGCAATGCAGCATGTTAGAGTTTTCTCCACCCAGGAGTTTAAGGTGACTTGAATGTTGATTTTTGAACTAAATCAGCATGATACGCAAAGCGATTTTTTTGTGCGGTCTTTCAGATCTTTCTTATTCTGCATTTTCTGTCAATCATCAGCAGGTTGTTGGTTAACGTGTCAATCATCGGGTTGTCGCGTTACCCGATAAACGAACCAACGACTGACATGTATGCTTATATTTTTACATTTTACATTTTACATTTTTCATTTATTAAGCCCTCTGCTGCCCTGATGCCGCTGGCCCAGGCCCCGGTGATCCCTCTGCTGGTGCCTGCCCCGTCTCCCACCAGGTAGATATTCTCCGCTGCCTTGAAATACTCGTCGATAAACCTCGGTTTATTGGCATAGAGCTTGATCTCAGGATAATACATGATGGTGCCGGGATGCAGGACCCCGGGCACGATGGTGTCCAGCATTTTCATGGCGGACCAGATGGGTTTTAATATCTTGGCAGGCATTGCCAGGCTGATGTCGCCGGCCGTACAATCCGGTAATGTCGGCTCAAAATCATAAAGGTCCCTGTTAAAGGTCCTGGCCTCAGAGCGTTTGCCCAGGCGGAAATCGCCGACCCGCTGCATGATCGGATTGTTCCCTCCTAGAAGCATGGCCTGGCAGCCAAGCATTTCAGCAAAATCCTGGCCGCTGGCCAGGGGCTCGGTCAGTGCAACCGTCTTGAGCAGGGCGAAATTGACCATGCCGTTGCGGGGTCGGGAACTGCTGTAGGCGTGCCCGTTGACGCTGAAGTACTCACGGCCGTCCCTGGTTTCGTAGCGTTCCCTGACCACGTAGGCAGCGCCGCTGTTGGTGCAGAATGTGCGCACCCTTTCCGGGAAATTGAACTTGGGATCATAATAGTCCCTGACAATGGAAAAGCGTTCTTCGCGGGTCTCGACCCTGATGCCGATATCAACAACATTATCAAGGAACGGTATACCGGCCTTTGCCATGGCACGCTGCAGAAAACGGAATCCCCCTCTGCCCGGGGCCAGGATAAGGTCCTGGTAGCCGATCTCCCGGCGGCTGGTAATGATGCGCCTGGCAGCGGGATCAATATCATTTACCGTCTCCTCCAGGCTCACCTCGACATTACGGCTGGTAAGCTCGTCCATGAGCCGTTTGATCAACTGGAGTCCGCCGTCGGTTCCCAGGTGGGACTGGCGGATGTCAAGCAGGCTCACCCCGAGGCGTTCCGCCCGCTGCTGATAGGTTTCCAGGTCGCTCCTCTGCATGAACTCAGGGTTGAGACGCTCAACCACCATGGGCAGGTAATGTTCCGCCTGCTCGCTGGTCCAACAGTCTACCGGAAACCCCACCGGGTAGGTAAAGTTCATCTTGCAGTCGTGCCTGAGGCCTCCGGTACAGAGTTTTTCCTTATCAATGACAAGTATCCGCAGGGTAGGTTTTTTATCACTCAGGCGAAAGGCCGCACCCAATCCGGCCGGTCCGGTGCCAACAATGATGCAGTCATATGTCTTCATGAGATGGGCCACGCTGTTGTATATACTTTTACAGGGTGCGTTCACATACCGTTCAAATAGTTATTATACACCGATTGATGTTAAAAATGTTGAATTTTGAATTCAGTATGCAGAATTATGAATTGAAGGAAAGGAGACGGGGTCGAGGGATAAAGGGTAAAATTACAGGGACATAATCCGAATTTTTCGATACAGTTACCTGCATGAACAAACTTCCGGACACCGCATCATTGAAAAGTATTCTTCTTCCTTTGCTCTGTTTTGTGCTCGTTGCCGGCATGGTGGGTATATCGCCAAAGTGGGTTTACGCCCAGCATCAGATCGACCCGGAAACCTGGATAGAGATGCGGAAAATGTCACGGCCCAAGGGACCGGCGCCGACAATAGAGGAGGATATCGCCGCACTTGCCGGACCCGATGCAAAGCATGCCGGACCCCGGTTGATCGACCGCGGCCCTGAAGCCCTGCCTGCTGTTCATGAAGCCCTGGTATCGGACGAAGTTGAGCCTCTCCTTGCCCAGCGTCTTCTCCAGGTTTTGCGTGCCATCGGGGATAAAAGCTCGGTGAATGTTGTTGTCGAATTCATCAAAAAGGACAAAGAGAGTCCGCTGCGCCGGGATGCTTTGCTTACCCTGGTCTATCTTCCGGCAACTGAAGAATCTGCAGCCTTCATGACTGATATTGCCGCAGATGAAGCAGAAGCGTGGAAAACGCGCCGTGTGGCATTCGCCTGGTTCGGGATGCACCGCGACCCGCGGGGACGCCCCTTTACTGAACTGCTGTACGCCGACCCTGCCCCGGAAAAACAAACCGCCTGTTTATTTGTACTTGCCCGCCTGGGGGATAAAAGTGTGCTGGAGCCGATAAGCCGGATGCTGGCTGACGGCCCCCCGGCCAATTTACGGGACGCACTCATGCTTGCCCTGGCAGAGCTCGTCACCCCTGAAGAGTTCGAAAGCCGTGCACCCGCATCTCTGGCTTGGAGCCAGGGCTATAAGGACGCCCTGCTTTATACGCGCTATAGTGCTTCGGGACCGGAAGAAAAAATTTCCGTGTGTAGGGAGATGCTTCGCTCTGAACACCCGGAGCACCTTGAGATTGCTGTCCGCTGCCTTCTTGAAAACGGCCGGGCTCATGACTTAAGGCCCATGGCAGCCCTTGATCTCGAAGCACCCGGCCGTGATGCATTGATCCGGAATGAGATCCGCAAGGCCGGCTGGCGGATCATTGATACGGACACCGAGTTCAGCATCGTGCCGGTTGCATCACCTGAGGAAAAATAGTTGGTACCGGGAGATATATATCCGGGCAAATCCGCATCATGTCACCCAGCGGGGTGTACGGTCCCTTCCCGTTTTCTACAAAGATGCCAGTGACTAATATGACCCCAGGTTTCACACGATGAGATTTAGCCCCTTTCTGATTCTTTGCGCCACCGGTCTGTTGGCGATTTTCAGTTCCACTATCTCCAAAAGTCCAGTTCTTCCGCTTTTTGCCAGACAATTAGGGGCTGATCCCTCTGCCATCGGATTTATTGCTGCTGTTTCAGCTTTTGCCGGCGTCGCCTTCAGTGTCCCGGCCGGGATACTGGCAGACAGATTCGGAAAGAAACGGCTGATCATTGTTGCTGCAATAATCTTCGCCACAGCACCATTCAGTTATCTGCTGGTAGTCAACACCTGGCAGCTGGCTGCGGTGCGCCTTTATCATGGATGCGCCACGGCAATTTTTGTGCCGGTCGCCATGGCCATGGTCTCAGGCCTATCGCAGAAGGAACGCGGGGAAAAGCTTGGCTGGTTTTCCACCGCTACTCTTGCGGGGCGATTCATGGCCCCGATAATTGGCGGCGGTATCCTTGCCCTTTATACACTGGATTCGGCAACCGGCTACATGCTTGTCTATCTTGTTTGCGGTGGAGCGGGCCTCGTTGCGTTTGCTCTTGCTTGGGTGATGCCGGCACCGAAAAAGAAAGAGCGAACCATTCAATCCTGGTCCGAGACATTTCGCTCCTTCAAAACCGTAATTTTTAACCGCAACATTCTGGTCACCTGTGTCGTTGAAGCTGCAATTCTTTTTGCCTACGGCACCTTTGAGACCTTCCTGCCACTCTACGCAGTGACCAACGGCCTGACTGCCGCCCATGTCGGGATCCTGCTCTCAGGCCAGATCATTGTCCTGGCGCTCTCCAAACCGATCATGGGAAGATTTTCTGATATCCACGGCAGGAAACCGCAGATATTCGCGGGAGGGCTGCTTGGAGCGGCATGTATCGCTGGTTTTTCGCTCACAACATCCTTCTTTCCCTTGCTTTGTCTCAGCATTGCTTTTGGTCTCTGTCTTTCAGTGGTTACGTCTGCGACATCTGCCTACATTGCCGACCTGAGCAGCCCGGAAACAAGCGGGTCAGCCATGGGTATGCTCGGCTCAATCATGGACATCGGCCACACTGCCGGCCCAATCGTCTCGGGGGTTGTGGCGTCCCTGTTCGGCTACGCACAATCCTTTCTAGGAGCGGCACTCGTGCTCCTGGCGGTCTCTCTGGTTTTTATTTTCAAAATAGGATTGTCTACTGAAAAGCTGACGCTGTAGAGGACTATTAAATGGAGAAGGGAAAATGGATAATGGATTATGGAAGGAAAGGGGGATAGGGGTGGAGGGGAAAAGGGGAACTTCCAGGGACATCTCCTGAAATCCGGCAAAGAAGCGGAGCAGGATTTGTCCCTGGAAGTTTTTTACCTGTGGCACAGTATCCCGGTTTTACACATCATACCTTCGTCATCCCCGGTCTTTTGCGGAAAACCGAAGAGCGACCTGTAGATAAGCGAAGGGATGCAAAAATGGATCGTGCTGACAAGCACTGCCACCAGGACAAGCAAACCGCCCAGGATGTAGCCGGTAAGCATCATCCCTGTGTAAAACATCCCGGCTGTTACCAGGAGCCAGACGGTGCCCAGGCCGCAGGCAAAGCGTCCCGGTGCGCCCCGCTTCGGTAAAGGTCCTGTGCCGGTTGCATGGCGGATGCCGTAGTTATAGATATAATCAAAAGGGTGTACTGGAGATGCTGCACCCCAGGCTGAGAAAAATGTCAGGCCAAGCAGGAACACCGGTGAGGCCAATATGGTGCCCACAGCGGCGAGAACCGCACAAAGCCCGTACGCAAAACGCAGCCAGGGGGCTGTTTCCTCAAGAACCCCGCGATCCACTTCCGTAAAACCCTGGATCTCCAAACGCCGCTTTATTGTCGGAGTAAGAGCTGTCATTGTATTATCCTCCAGTGAAGGTTTTTACCTATAAATATTCTGTATGCAATAAACATTAAGTACTGAAGATGATGCAAATCAAGACAGCAGCGAAGTTTTTGAGAATTATTTTTATTTGAGAAGCGAGGAAAAATATAAAATCCCGGGACACAATACTTATTTGTATTGCTATTAATAACTTAAGGGCTTAGGTTAATTCTCCGCCTGTCTCTTTTTCCTGAAGTAGCTCTCCAGGCTGACTCTTGACATTTCCTTCCTCCCTGATGATATGTATTACTATGCAATGACAGAATAAATCTTAATTATAGAGGTTCTTACCATGAAAATTATCATTCAGGAAAAAGCCCGGAAGATGCTGGAAAACAAGCTGGAACCCGGGCAGTTTCTGCGGGTTGCTGTTACTGAAGGCGGTTGTGCCGGTTTGACCTATAATGCCGACATCGACCGGGAAATGAAGGAAGGCGAGAGTGTGATCCTGCAGAGCGGAGATATTCGGATCGTGTCAAACCCGGAAAGCAGCCAATACCTGGACGGCCTGACCATTGACTACTCTGATGATCTGATTGGCGGCGGTCTGCAGTTCACCAATGCAAACGCCGGCACCACCTGTGGCTGTGGCGCAAGTTTCAACCTGGCCGGCTTCCCGGTTATCGAAAATGGCAAGTGCGGGAAAGGGTAAAGGACAATGGGCCAAGGTTTCCAGGTTTCTAGAGGGAAAAAATTTAAGGGCCATTTCACGCAACCGAGCTTTTAGCGAAGGTGGAAGATTATAAAAGTCGAACGGTGTCTTAAACCCTTATGTTTTCAATTTCCGCCTCTGCGGCCGGGAAAAAGAGCATGAAAAAAATAGAGTACAGAGAACAGGCGCTGAAGATACTCCCATGGGTCTGCGCAAAATGCGGCCGGGATTTTCCCGGCAAGAAACTGCGCGAACTGACCGTCCATCACAAAGACCATAATTACATGAACAATCCCCCTGACGGCAGCAACTGGGAACTGTTGTGCATCTACTGCCACGACAACGAGCACTCCCGGGTCCTGGACGCCGAATGGCTGCCGGCTCAAGGTCCGGACAGCAAAAAAAAACCAACGACCACCCACACCCCTTTCGCAGATCTCAAGAAACTGCTGCATGAGCCTGGCGAGGATGAAGGGGATATTTAATGCAGAGTTAAGAATGTAGAATTAAGAATGGAAAGGAAAGAGCTCGAGAGAAAAGAAAGGAAGGACTGAGGACTGAGGGCTGAAAGGCTATTAATGAATGCAGGATTAAGAATGTAAAATGTAGGATATCGTGTCTGTCTGACAATCATTGGAGTGCTTTGTTATCCGATAATCATCAAAGGTGTTGTCGGCAGATAATCTCTTCAGCTGACAATGACGGATGGGTGGTGAACTATGTATGAAGCAATTCGTATCTCACAGGAAGAAACCCGGCAAAAGGTACAGAACGGCCAGGTCCTGCTGGTATGTGCCTATGCGGATGATGCTAAATTCGCGCGGTATCATCTTGAAGGGGCAATCCCTCTTTCTGCCATGCAGGCCCGGATTGGAGAGCTTTCCGAGGACCAGGAGATAATATTCTATTGCAACTGAAAGAATAAACACAGCGCTGCCAGTATGGCAAGCCAATACCAGGAACAGGGTTTTCAGAATGCCAAGGCCTTAAAGGATGGAGTCGAAGGTTGGAAAAAGTCCGGCTTTCCTCTCCTAGACCCTTGAAGAAACAGGATCTCATCTGCAGGACACGAAACGGATCGTTGACTTCTGGCAATTGATTATTTCCCCGATACATTCTATCACCCTGTCAATTTCTTCATCAGTATTTTCATAGCCAAGGGACAAGCGCAGGGCGCAATGGGCCTCTTCTGCAGAAAGTCCCATTGCGGTCAGAGCATGGGACGGGTCGGGTGATCCGGAGCGGCAGGCAGACCCGGATGAGCAGGAAATTCCGTGTTGATCCAGGGCCAGGACAAGCGATTCACCGCGTATGCCGGGAAGGGTTATGTTCAGCGTATTGGGTAGACGCCTGGTCTTGTGCCCGTTGCGCTTTGCCCCGGGAACTAACTCACGGAGTTTCCGTTCAAGCCTGTCCCTAAGCTTTGCAACACGATCCATTCCCGCCACGTTCTGCAATGCGATCTCTGC
>JGI2160J19893_10000397_pt1 | contig 15135 bp, 13 predicted proteins | sample DeeMarSeWOR28_12_FD_19893 | JGI IMG/M metagenome (IMG submission 19893)
CGCCCTACGCAAACCTTGTAACCTTTGCAGATGCCCCGCAGATTGGTAACGCAATCTCCGGAAACATTCAGTTTGCAAGAGCATGGTGGGTAGTTCCTGACTGCGTTAGCCTGTCCCTGGTAAATGATAATAATTCCTGTGCAGGGCTGGCAGCTGTCTGTACCAGCGATCCTGATCCAGCAGTCGTCGTACAATCGTCAGCAGTAAGAATACGATCCTGCTGGACAGATAAAAATGGCGTAGTTCACTCGACAACCCTTGATACGATAAGGTGGAATGAAAATGTTATACCCTGATAATCACAAAGGTTTTACTGTCGTAGAATTGATGATATCCGTTACAATCGGACTTATTCTCATTTCCGCTGCAACTGCAACCTATATTGCCCAAAATAGATCGTATGTTGCGCAGGAGAGTGTTGCAGAAATCAATACGCAGGCAAAATTGGCACAGGACCTTATTGCAAGAGATAGCAGAAGTGCAGGGTTCGGTGTTCCTCTTGATATGAACGCCGAGCCTATTAACGGCAATACAACGATTATTACTCCGATAGATAGTGCAGCCACAAGTGATGCAGTAACTATAGTAAGCGGGTTCCAGATGATCGGTACCATCTGGCCTGTGGGAGGGGCACCGGGCATGCCCTGTCCGGCAGACGTTCCGCTGGGTTCAACTCAGTTTGTAATAAATTATAGCGGTACAGAGGGCCCGAATGTAACGGACAAGCAGTATATAAATATAGACGGCGTTGAATTCGTACGGGTACAAAACTGCAATATCCCCGGCGGCACCACATCCTGCGATACAGGGACAATAACCATTGATCGCCCCTTATCACAGAATTTTCCCCTGCAGGATAATAATGGTGACGGTCTCTGTGATGGAGGTCGTCCCATATACCTGATTGAAGATGTCACCTATTGTGTAGATGCAAACTCTTTGCTGCACAGAATTTCGAGAAATGGCAACCCGGCAAATTGTACGGGAATTGGAAGTTCAACTGACGATATCATCGCTGAAAACATAGAAGATCTCCAGTTTGCCTTTGCAGCAGACCAGGACGGTGATGGTCAGACCGATAACCTGGGCGGGACACCGGCAATTGACGCAGCAGACTTCCAGAACGGAATTGCAATAGCCGACCCCGCTGACATTACCACTGTCAGAATAAATGTACTTGCACGGTCTGACAAGCCTGATCCGAACTTTGCAGGCCTTGGCAATCCTCCGGCTTCAGTGGAAAACAGGAACCATGCTCCTGTAAATGATAATTTTAAACGAAGGCTATGGCAGATAGTCGTTGCCATGCGAAACCAGTGAGGAACTTTCATGGACTTAAAAAATAATTCAGGATATATTCTCATAACTGTTCTTTTGCTCCTGCTCGTACTTACTGTCATAGGCATTGCCGCAATTGGAACAAGCACGATTGAGAACTCGCTTTCAGGAAATATGAGACTGAGGGAAAGGAATGTGTCAAAGGCTGATGCCGGTGTTAATATAGCAATGCCTCTGATAGCCCGTGCAGTAAGAGAAAATGATTTAGTAAACTTTACCAATATCATTAATCCCGTATTCCCTGCTACAGATGTTAATTACTTGCCATCGGAACTGAGGTCACGTCAATTTGACCCTGACACTCAGGACGTTGCCTTTACTGTTGCAGATATAAATCCTGCCGTCACGCAGACGATAACCGTTGACATTGATAATATGTATACAACATGGATTGAAGGTTCAGCAATGGAATTTGCTGCCGGGTATGAGGGTCTTGGTAAGGGGGCTGGCGCTGGAGGGTTCTATACCTATTACAGAGTAAACGCGACCAGCAACAGGACAGACAGCGGTAACCCGATGGCTGCAGCCCAGGTCGGAGCCATGTATCGCTATGTACCAAAGTAACCAGGAGGTGTATGATGATAATAAAGAAATGTAGTACCATTATAATCTGTCTTTCCTTAGTGCTGCTCTGTGCTGCTCCACTGACCAGGGCACAGAATATGGCAGATTATACTGCCTATCCGGAATTTATAACCGAAATTACTACACCCAACCTCCTGATTATATTCGACAATTCAGGTAGTATGTACGATCTTGCCTATATCGATAATGGGAATCTGCCTCTCAGGGATTCTTCCTATTGTTATGACAATACCTACAGCAGTATTGATGCAGTCGGCAATAAAGTTACCTATGCTGGATATTTTGAAGCGGATTCTATTTATGTCTATGACTTATTTGATAAACGCTTCGAAGCCGGAGCATGGCCGGCATTATGTTCCCACAAAATTCCCGGTGAGCTCTGCGTGAATATCCTTCCCGGAGTCCCCAGCACTGTCGGTACCTTTGCGGCGCGGGGGAATTATCTGAACTGGCTCACCGCCTCAAAATTTGACGTGCAAAAACAGATACTCACCGGTGGTAAGTATGACACCCTGAACAATGAGTTTATTGCCGAGTCAAGGGGATGTGTGGGAAGAGGTTTTGTCAAAGAGGCACTTACAGCAAATTATGTCGAGGGCGGAGTGAACACGTCGCTAGGCGTCGTCTTCAAAATCTCAGGACCGCCGAATCTTTATAACCCCTCAGGCGTATCAAACGGCGGTCAGACCCGTATTGAAATTTATGAGGGAGACTATGATGAGGCGAAGTGCCAGGCTGCCATCGAGCAGATAAATTACGCAAGTAACCCTGCGGCAATCCGGACGACTGTTGAGGACTGCCTGTCATACGACCCTCAAGCAGGACCAGGCACCCAGTATTGTCTCCTTGACCCGGGCAGGTCCTGCTCTGTAGATTCAGATTGTGATAATGTTGCTATAGCAGGCGACTGCTCCCCCGGTAACCCAGCAACGAGAACATGCCTGTCCCCTGCCAGCATGGCAGGTAAATCATGTGTAAATGATGTAGATTGTAATACTGTTTCTTCCACTGTTGGACCCTGTGTGGGCGGTACCACCCACAGCGTTGACGTGACAGCAAAAATCGTCTTCAATCAGGCCATGCAGGAATGCTGGCAGATATGGAGTGGCGCTTTTGCAAAAGTTGGGACTGATGCATGGTACGCCGAGGCGCCCAAGTGTTCAGAAATCTACAAAGGATTCAAGATATGTAACGGTGGTGATAATGACGGCAGCACCTGTACGTCAGATGCAGAGTGCCCAGACGGCGGCACATGCATTAATGGTCCGGACGCAATCAGAGCGGGCAATTCTGGTTTAATGTGCAATACCACATATGCCGGATACTGTGCCACAACCGTTGATAACTGGTCGACAACAAACTGGGTAGCACAGGAGTTTGCAGATCCAGAAGAGTGTTTCCTTTCCAAGTATCTGGAATTTTGCAATGATGTAAAACTCCCTCCTGTTACGGACCCCTCTGATACTCCTGATGATACATCGGAGACTGCAAACATCCCTGCCATTATCGCTGATATAGGGGTAGAGGCGCAGCTCGGCGAGCCCATCGCTGAACTTGCCGTCAAACGGTACGATAAAACACTGCCCACTGGTCTGCTCCATGATTACAGTGATTCCATACGCTTTGGCGCCATGAAATTTAATTTTAACGGGAGTGATTCTGAATGCAACCTCGGCGTTGCCGACGCCCTGAGCTGTCCCACTGTCTGCAGTTCTGACTCAAGCAGGGTCTGTACTACAGATATCGACTGCCCCGCTGGCGACACCTGCGTCCCTGCTGTCGGGAACAAGGACGCTGCAAAGATAATCCATTATATAGGCGACGGCAACTGCTCTGTAACAACAGGTACTACCTGTGTACGGGACGATCAGTGCCCTGACGGCGAAACCTGCGTCTCAGGTGTAGGTGATCATACCAGCGGCCTGATCAAGGCAATCAACGATGAAATAAAAGCCGACTCATGGACACCCTTTGCCGAGGCATATTACAATGCAATTGCCTATTTTGTAAAAGATGCGAAGGACAACACCACTCTGAATCCGGCACAATATACCCCCGCAGCGAACGCAATCCAGGAACCTTTGAATAATCTGTTTGGCAGCGATTTTGTGGGGCATAAGAACCCTATTGAGTATAGCTGCCAGGCAAACAACATACTCATCATATCCGACGGAGCCACCACAGCTGATCTGAATGCAACCATGTCAGCAAAAGTAGCTGATGCTTCAAATCTCTTTAACGATGGTGATGCCAGTGATCCTGGCTCATGCGGAACATACTACGGGAGCACCAAACTGGATGATCTGAGTTACTTTGCCAATCACAGAAATATCTTTGACCCCTCTGATAATGATTCCACTGACGATGAGCGTGCCCAGCGCATAAAAACTTATGTCGTGTATACAGGTTCACAAACGAGCACTGAAACAGGAGAATGTGCTCCAAAAGCATTAATGGAAAGCACCGCCACCAATGGGGGCACTACCCTCTTCAATCCAACGGACCCAGCAGATCTGCGTTTCTCTCTGGAGCGTGCTTTTATGGAAGTGAGTGATGACGCAGCATCCGGTTCGGCAGTCAGTGTGCTGGCCACAACGAGTGAGAGTGACGGTGCGGTATACCAGGCATATTTTGACCCTGAGCAGGATGAAGGCGGTGAGTCACGAAAATGGCTCGGTTATGTTCAGTCCCTTTTTATTGATAAATATGGAAACCTTCGGGAAGACACAAACACAAAGCACATCCTTGATTTGAAGACTGATCAAATAATTGAGATGGGATTCGACCCTGCAAAAGGCGTTGAAGTCTATAAGTGCACTGACACGAATGGCGACGGGAAAAAAGAGTCATGTGCAGGGCCTTATTATGACCTCGATGTCATACAGAGCCTGTGGAATGGTGGGAAGGAGCTCTGGAATACTGATCCTGCATTCAGGACAATCTTTACCTCTCTGGATGGAGACACGGCACTCAACTTCGAGGCGGTAAATGCAGTAGCACTGCAACCCTATCTCAGGGCTGCTGATGCCGCAGAATCAACGAATATCATAAACTGGACACGGGGTGACGACCTTCCTGCAGTCACAGACGCCGGACATCCCCAGGGATACAGAAAGAGATCCCTGACAATCGGCGGCATTAATAAGGTGTGGAAACTTGGCGATATCATCAAGTCAACACCAACGGTTGTCGGGAAACCGATGGAAAACTACGATCTCCTCTACGGTGATGGCACCTATACAAGTTTTCGAGCTGCGCACAGGAAGAGGCTGCAGACTGTATACGTAGGTGCCAATGACGGCATGCTTCATGCTTTTAATGGAGGCTGCTTCAATGATATAGAGATGAAATTTTACCCAAATGTTGATATCAATGGTAATTGTGTGGCAGGTACATACACTCTCGGGCAAGAGTTCTGGTCATACATTCCCCGTGGTCTTCTGTCCCATCTCAAGTGGAATACACAACCTGACTATACTCATGTCTATTATGTAGATAACAAACCAAAAATTACGGATATACAGATATTCGATGATGATCCGGACCATGTAAAGGGATGGGGAACCATCCTTATCGGCGGCTTCGGCCTGGGAGGAAAAGACATGAGCTGGACATCAGGAGGAAAGAATTATACTTCAACGCCTGAGTATTTTGCACTTGATATAACCAATCCGATAAAGCCCCGTGTCCTCTGGACCTTTTCCCATCCTGACCTCGGTCTGAGTATGTCCTACCCTTCAATTTCAAGAATTGGCAATAAGTGGTATGCAATTTTCGGCTCAGGGGCACATGGCTATGATATAGACTCCAATCTGACAAACCTGAAGGATGGATATGTCTTTGTCCTTGATCTGTCAAGCAGTAAAGCCGGTGATAACGGAGTGATCAGGACCGCTGACTGGATCAAAAATACAAATTACTGGATGATACCAACCTTTAATACCCAGACCTTTCTCTCCGATGCCATTTCCGTTGACGTGAACCGGGACTTTGATACCGACGTTATGTATATCGGCGAGAATCTTGATCTGGGAGGAGGCACCCGAAATGCAATTATGCATAGAATCACAACAAGTAAAGGGACAACCGGCCCTGCAAGCTGGGACCTGTCTTCACTCGCCAATATAAACAGCATCGCAGGTGCTGCAGACGTTGCAAAAAGAATAACTGCCGCCCCTTCTGCAGCAATGGACAAGAGAGCGAATCTCTGGCTCTTTTTCGGAACAGGACAGTTCATTGGCAGGCTCGATAAAAACCAGACTGATACAGGAGGTTTTTATGCCATAAAGGACGGTTGCTGGAAAGGCACCTGTAACACGTCATACACAGGACTGCTGGACATCTCCTCATCGACGGTCGAGACAGACGGCAGTGTTGGAGGACTGGGAGGAACTGACACATGGGGCAAGCTCATGACTGCATCACAAACAGCCGATGGCTGGGCCATGTATTTTGGCAAAGTAGCTGAGGCTGTAGATTATACAGGCGCATTACTGTCCCATCAGGGAGAACGGATGCTCTCCAAACCGCTCGTATTAGGCGGACTGGTATCATGGACAACCTATATACCCGGTATTGATGAATGTTCCTCTAAGGGAGAAAGTAACGTCTATGCGGTGTATTATACAACAGGCACAGCGTACAAAGACTATGTCTTCACCGATCAGAAAGACCAGGCAAACCCCGACACCAAGGTTGCCCGGGTGAAGAAACTTGGAGCGGGAATGCCTTCATCGATGAGCGCACAGATCACATCGAGCGGCACGACAAAGGGCTTTGCACAGCAGTCAACCGGTTCTATCCTTGAGATAGAGAGTGTAAATCCCGTATCCATGCAAAGCGGAGTACTGGGATGGAGGAGTGAACTGATTCCATAATGAAAATACGATTCCTGTATACACTGTTATTCGCACTGTCACTATCGGGCTGTTCCAACACAGCGGAACAGCCTTCAGTTGCAGAGGTGAACAATGCACCGTCTAAAGAGAAAACAGCACACACTGAATCTGCACTGTCCATTTTTCCAGCTGATGCCACAGTTCAATCAGTCATATCAGTAACTTCACAGAGTTCTTTATTAGACAGGGGCGAGGTTTTCTGGTACGTCAATGGCTCACAGAGTTCAGTGACAGGTATGCGTTTCTCATCGCCAAATTTACGGAAAGGCGACAGTGTGCAGGCAGTTGTCCGCAATAACAGCAAAGAATTGTACTCAAATAAAGTCATCATCAAAAACACCCCCCCTGCGGTTTCCCGGGCAGCACTAGTCCCTGCCAACCCCAGGACTGATTCCACGTTAAGCGTTGATGTCATTGTAAACGACATCGATAACGATACGATTCAATTCACCTACAAATGGCAGCTGAATGGCAGGCACGTCAGTGATGAAGCAACTTTTGCCACGGACCTGAAGAGAGATGACTCCATTAGTGTTGAAGTTACACCGCATGACGGAGAGGATTCAGGAAAGTCAATAATTCTGAAGAGTAAAATACACAATTCCCTTCCCGTTGTAACAAGCAATGAACCGGTATTTGACGGTACAGTCTATAGGTACACTATTTCTGCCATTGACCCTGATGGAGACACAATAACCTATGCACTCAGGGATGCCCCAGAAGGCATGACCATAGACAGCAAAATCGGGGCAATTACCTGGGAAGTAAAACCTGAAGACCTGGGACTCTATGATTTTAAAGTATCAGTCAAAGACGATCATGGCGGAGAAATTATCATTCCTGTTACAACAAATCTCGTTGTATCGGAACGATCATAATCTGCCATTTATATAAAAACTATTCATAATAGGTTGCTGAAGCTGTTTCATTTTCCCACACGGTAACTGACGATAAATCACAGTCCCTATCAGTCAGCTTCTTCTTGATAGACTCATAAATCCATTTCGCTATATTTTCAGAGGATGGATTTATCTCTGTGAAAGGGAANACATCATTCAAAAATGCATGGTCAAGTGAATGTATAACTTCATTCGTTACAGCNCGTAAATCGTGAAAGTCTACCACAATACCAATATCATTCAGTTTATCAGAGGCAACNGTTACCTGNACACGCCAGTTATGGCCATGCAGTGCCTCACACTTCCCTTTGTATCCCCTGAGCTGGTGGGCGGAAGAGAACTGNGTTTCGATCATGAGCTCAAACATTTTTGACCTCCCTTATGTGTTTCTGTTGGAATATACAGCAGCAGGATTGACTATGGAGCATCCTTAAATTTGTATATCAATTCACCCTCTTTTGTCATACCATACTCACGGGCAAGTTCTTCTACAAGATCAGGTGTCTTTTTAAAAGACTCAATCTGCCCTTTCATGTCCCTGTTCTGCTTTTCAAGAGTTGATGTTTCTGCCAAATACTGGGCCTTGATTGACTTCAGCTGAATATATTTCAGAAGACCTCGATCACCAATAATAAGACTGACTGTCAGGTAAAAAAATAAAAGCACACAGAAAGTAAGGAACACCAGATTTCTGCTCTTTCTATTCTGCCTGACCTGCTGCCTTCTTACGCTCCTCATCCTCCAACACCCGATCTCTATAGATTCATTTACAGATTATAAAATACGTCCCTGCCTCTGTACAATGCAACATCTCCCAGCTCTTCCTCTATCCTGAGCAGCCTGTTGTACTTTACGACCCTATCAGTTCTGGAAAGAGATCCTGTCTTAATCTGGCCCGTATTCATCGCTACCGCTAGATCTGCAATTGTAGAATCCTCGGTCTCACCGGACCGGTGAGAGACAACTGCAGTGTATCCCGCTCTTTTTGCCATTTCTATGGCACTCAGAGTTTCCGTCAGGGAGCCGATCTGATTCAGTTTAATTAATATGGAGTTCCCTATCCCTTTGCGAATGCCCTTGGCAAATATTTCTGGGTTCGTGACAAAAATATCATCTCCAACAATCTGAACCTTATTCCCTATTTTGCCGGTCATTGTCTCCCATCCCTTCCAGTCATTTTCAGCAAGACCATCTTCTATGGAGAGGACAGGATATTTTTTTATGATCTTCTCATAGAAACTGATAAGATGATCTGAACTGACCTTTTTTCCCTCAAAACTGTATTTACCGGCACTGTATAATTCTGAAGCAGCCACATCAAGGGCAAGATAAACATTTTTGCCCGGCACGTATCCTGCTTTTTTTATGGCTTCGATAATCAGGGTAATAGCCTGCTCGTTTGTTTTCAGGTTTGGTGCAAATCCTCCCTCATCACCTACAGCCGTGTTCAGACCCTTTGATTTTAACAGACTCTTCAGGCTGTGAAAGATTTCGGCGCCAGCCCTCAGGGCCTCACTGAAGCTGGGTGCACCTGCAGGCATAACCATAAATTCCTGAATATCCAGATTGTTGTCTGCATGAGCGCCACCGTTGAGTATATTCATCATGGGTACAGGAAGCTCCCGAGCGCTGGCCCCCCTATGTATTTATACAAGGGGAGTCCTGCCTCCATGGCTGAGGCCCTGGCAACAGCCATGGAAACCCCGAGAATGGCATTGGCCCCAAGCTTGCTCTTATTCTTTGTGCCATCGAGTTTTATCATAAATGAATCTATGGCTGCCTGATTACTCCCTTCTCTGCCGATGAGACGGGGAGCTATCTTTGTATTCACATTTTTTACGGCCTTTTGCACACCCTTCCCCGCATATCGCTTATCCTTGTCCCTGAGTTCAAGAGCCTCTCTCTGACCTGTTGAGGCACCGGATGGTACAGCAGCCCTTCCAAAGGCTCCGCTTTCAAGCAGGACATCAACCTCAACGGTCGGATTACCACGACTGTCAAGAATCTCCCTGGCATTAATTCCAGCTATCTCACTCATTGCCTGACCTCCATTTTGTCGTCCGATGGATTAGTAAACAGCAGTTTCTTTTCACGCAGTGCAGCACCAATAAATGCCTTAAATACAGGATGGGGCTTAAGGGGTCTTGATTTGAACTCCGGATGAAACTGACACCCGAAAAACCAGGGATGATCCGGAATCTCTACTATTTCTACCAGCTGCTTGTCAGGGCTCATGCCGCTTATTCTGAGCCCCTTCTTCTGAAGCTGTTCCAAGAATTCATTGTTGAATTCATATCGATGTCTGTGTCTCTCGCTTATTTCTTCAACTCCGTACGCCTCAAAGGCATGAGTGCCTTTCTGAATAACACAGGGATATGCTCCCAGTCTCATGGTGCCACCCTTGTCTGACTTCAGGTCCCTTCTCTGGATAGTCTGATTTCTGAAGTCATACCATTCCTCAATAAGATAAATCACCGGATAGGGGGTTTCCTTGTCAAACTCGGTGCTGTTTGCTCCATCCAGTTTACAGACATTGCGTGCAAATTCTATGACAGCACACTGCATGCCGAGACAGATGCCAAGAAAAGGGATTCTCTTCTTTCTGCTGAACGTCACTGCATCTATTTTTCCCTCTATTCCCCTCTCTCCAAACCCCCCGGGAATAAGCACCCCGTCAATCTCGGAGAGATATTTCTCCGCTCCTGATTTTTCGATCTCTTCGGATTCAACCCACTGTATATCAACCTTCACATCATTGGCTATGCCTCCGTGTATCAGAGATTCAATAAGACTTTTGTAGGAGTCCTTCAGCCCAACATATTTCCCAACCATTGCTATTGACACCCTGTCCCGGGGTTCCTTTAATTTCCTGATAACATTGAGCCAGGTTGAGAGGTCAGGTTTTTTTGTCTCTAAGGAGAGTTTTGATGAAATCAGATCATCAATGCCCTCTTCACTTAACGCAACGGGCACCTCGTAAATAGAGTCGACATCACGGGCGGCAATAACAGAATCAATGTCCACATTACAGTGCAGCGCTATTTTATTCTTCATCCCTTCAGGCAGAGGTCTGTCTGTGCGGCAGATCAGNACATCAGACTGGATACCAATAGCACGCAGTTCTTTCACGCTGTGCTGGGTCGGTTTTGACTTGAGTTCACCTGCTGTTTTTATGTAGGGGACCAGCGTGAGATGAATATAGATCACATTTTCTCTGCCAACATCGTACCGAAACTGTCTGATGGCCTCAAGGAAGGGAAGACTCTCTATATCTCCAATTGTTCCTCCGATTTCTACAATAACGACATCATATTCATTCGAAACATTTTTAACGGCATTTTTTATTTCATCTGTTATATGGGGAACAACTTGTACCGTTTCTCCAAGATAGTCGCCACGCCTTTCCTTCAGAAGGACATTGTAATAAATTCTCCCTGTGGTGAAATTGTTTTTCTGGGACATCCTCGATGAGGTAAACCGTTCGTAATGGCCAAGGTCAAGATCAGTCTCGGCGCCGTCATCAGTTACAAATACTTCGCCGTGCTGGAAAGGACTGAGGGTCCCGGGGTCAACATTGATATAGGGGTCAAGTTTCTGGATTGTCACTGAGAGCCCCCTCGCTTCAAGTAATGCACCAACAGCAGAGGCCACAATACCCTTCCCCAGAGAGGAGACAACTCCACCGGTCACAAAGATATACTTTGCCATTCTTCCGCCTTTCTCAAATCTTCAATAGTATCTATGCCAAATGTATTAAATGCCGTTTCCTTCACTTTTATCTTCATGCCTGCAGCAAGGGCCCGTAACTGCTCCAGTTTTTCCATTTCCTCGAGCCATTTCTTTTCCATTGCTGTAAAATTCAGGAGCGATTCTTTTCTGTACCCATAGACACCAATATGCTTGAAGAGAACCGTTTTTCCCTGCTGTAATGTGATGGACTGCAAGTCTTTCCATTCCTCCCTGAAATAGGGAATTGGTGACCGTGAAAAATAGAGGGCGTATCCCCTGTCATCGGTAACAACCTTGACGACATTCGGATTAACGATCTCATCTTCATTGTCAATTCTGACCGCCAGCGTGCTTATTGATGCCGCTTCATCTTCAAGCAGTAACTGAACAGTATCATCGATCATTTCAGGGCGAATAAATGGTTCGTCTCCCTGAACATTTACAACAATATCGCATTCCAAGTCACGAGCAACCTCTGCGATCCTGTCAGTGCCGCATGAATGGTCGGGAGATGTCATTAACACCGACCCGCCAAATTTTTTTACTGAATCAAATATCCGTGCATCATCAGTCGCTACAATCACTGAGTCAATACGACTGGCTGAGCTCGCCTGATCATACACGTTCTGTATAAGGGTCTTTCCTTTGAGGGTAGCGAGGGGTTTCCCAGGGAAGCGGGAAGAGTTATATCTGGCAGGAATTATGACTACCGCCTTTTGCACGATCTACTTTACAACATTTACTATCGAAGTTCAAGAGGTTAAATTGAAGTAATATTGCTATCTTTGTAAGATATAAAAAGGTGCTGGACCCTCAGTGATCATAGGTGGATATATATATGACGAAAGCAGTAGCGCTCTATTCAGGCGGTCTTGACAGTACTCTTGCAATCCTGATAATGATGCGGCACGGCATTGATGTTACCGCCATAACGTTCCTGAATCATTTCGGCTGCGACATCAGTGACAGGTCGTCCTGCTCGAAAGACCCCTTTGCAGCGTCGATCAAGTTTGGATTTACCGTCAAACTTTCCCATCTCTCAGAGAAGTTTCTCGATATTGTCAAAAATCCCAAACATGGCCATGGCAAGAACATGAATCCCTGTGTTGATTGCAGAATTCTCATGCTGAAAGAAGCAAAGCAGTTTATGGATTTAACCGGTTCTGATTTCCTGATAACCGGTGAAGTCCTCGGCCAGAGGCCGATGAGTCAGAGGAAGGATAGTTTCCCCCGAATTGACAAAGAGGCGGATGTAAAGGGTCTTGTTGTCAGACCGCTCTGCGGCAAGCTCCTGCCGCCGACAGTGCCGGAGCAGAACGGTCTCATCCAGAGAGATATGCTCTATGATTTTAACGGCCGTTCCAGAAAACCGCAGATGGCCCTTGCAGAGGAGTTTGGACTGACTGAATATCCTGCGCCGGCTGGAGGGTGCCTTCTCACGGACCCAAATTACTCGTACAAGTTAAAAGATTTATTTCAGCACGACAAAGATCCTGATTATCGGGATATAAATTTTTTACGGATCGGAAGACATTTCAGATTTTCTTCAGACTGCAAAATAATCGTTGGCAGGAACAAAGAGGAGAACGAACAGATACAGTCCCTTGTGCATGACGATGATTATCTCCTGCGTATTCCTGGCCACGGAAGTCCTCTGACCATACTATTGGGGAATGCATCATCAGAGGCACTAAGTACCGCTGCATCTCTATGCATGCGGTATTCAGGTGCCAGAAAACTCCCTGAAGCTGAAGTGCTCATCTCCAGAGGCGATGAACATATCACCTTGAAGGCACATGCTGCAAGTGAACAAATGATCAGTAAGTATCGGATTGAAAAGGATAATAACCAGAAAATATTAATCTAAGTCATTACAGCCTGACGGGAACACCCTTTGATTTCAGATACTCTTTTGTTTCTTTCACTGAATATTCCCGATAGTGAAAGATCGATGCGGCAAGGGCTGCGTCAGCCTTTCCCTCAACAAGACCTTCACGCATATGTTCAAGGGTGCCCACTCCGCCTGAGGCAACAACGGGTATTGTCACTGTCTCTGCAATCTTTCTCGTCAACTCAATATCGAATCCTATCTTTGTGCCGTCCCTGTCCATACTTGTAAGAAGGATCTCACCTGCACCGAATTCTTCCATCTTTTTTGCAAACCTGACTGCATCAAGACGCCTCATCTTTCTGCCTCCATGCGTTGAGAGGGCCCACACAGGCGAACCGTTCGAAGGGACCTTCAGTCTTGTTTCTTTCAGGTCAGGTGCATTGAGCCAGTTCAGCCAGGGCTCATCAGGCTCGAAGGTCATTCCTGCTACGACCCTCTTTGCATCAACTGCTACGACAATGCACTGACTTCCAAAACGCTCCGATGCCTGCCTGATGAAATAGGGATTTCTCACAGCTGTTGTATTGATTGAAACCTTGTCACAGCCTGCATTCAGCAGGTCCCGTATGTCTTCAAGTGATTTAATGCCTCCTCCTACCGTCAGGGGCATAAAAACATCATCTGCAGTACGGGCAACGACATCAAGTATGGTCTTCCGCTTTTCATGAGAAGCGGTAATATCCAGAAAAACCAGTTCATCAGCACCCTGCTCATCATAGAACTTCGCATTTTCAACAGGATCACCGGCATCAATAAGGTTCTGGAAGTTCACACCCTTCACAACCCTGCCGTCTTTTACATCAAGACAGGGAATTATCCTCTTTGCTAACATTCAGTCCTTCCCCTTTGTTAAAGCGATAGCTTCATCCAGTTTCATTGATCCCGTGTACAGGGCTTTGCCCGTTATCACACCCCAGAGATTATTGATCTTCATCAAACTTTTTATGTCATCAAGCTGAGACACACCGCCGGATGCAATAACAGGTATGCCGACTGATTCAACCATTTTTGCCATGGCCTCTACATTGGGGCCTGTAAGCATTCCATCACGGGATATGTCCGTATAAATAATGCCTGCAGCCCCGGCACCCTCCATCTGTTTTGCAAAGGCTACAGCCTCAAGTTCAGTAACCTCTACCCATCCCTTGACGGCCACCTTCCCGTCCTTTGCATCAATTCCGATGAGTACTTTGCCGGGAAAGCGCCGACAGATTTCCCGGACCATGTCGGGCTTTTCAGCAGCTGAGGTCCCTATAATTGTCCTGTCAACGCCAAGATCGATCAGCTGTGCCACCCTTTCAGCATCCCGGATGCCGCCTCCCACCTCAATTGGTATGTCAATGGCTGAGCGGATAGCCTTTATTTTTTCATAATTATGCTGCTCTCCGGTAAAGGCACCGTCAAGATCAACAACATGCAGCAGTTCAGCACCCTGTTCCTGCCAGTTCCGGGCCATTGACGGCGGATCGTCTGAATATATGGTCACTTCTTCTTTTTTGCCCTGAAGAAGCCGTACGCACTTTCCCTCCTTCAGGTCAATAGCAGGGATCACAATCATGTGTTGAGTATATCAGAAGGCTTTTCCCTCAATCAAATACGTATTGATTTTTCGACTCATACTGTGTAAATTGTACCTATTTGAAAGAGGGAAACAGATGTCCAAAATTTTTTTACTTGCATCAGGGGGCGCCATCGGAACGGTACTCAGGTATTACCTTTCAGGATTCACATACCGATTTGTGAGCGGGGTATTCCCCTGGGGCACCTTATTGGTAAATCTGGCCGGTTCCTTTGT
>JGI2160J19893_10000400_pt1 | contig 15025 bp, 15 predicted proteins | sample DeeMarSeWOR28_12_FD_19893 | JGI IMG/M metagenome (IMG submission 19893)
GGGCTTTCGATATTTATTTTAAAGATTTCAAGCCCTTAGGCAAATGGATTTTTCCTGTCGCAAGGGCATCGGGAAAAATAATTTTTTGTTTACCATCCTCAGTCCATTGGATAACCGCACCGACTGCCTCTTCCTGGGGATTGAGACCATAAATAACCTGATTGGTGTCGCTATACCGAACCCGTCCCAGTATACCCATGCGGTCTGTTTTTTTCAATTCTGCCACGATAGCATCTGGATCGAGGCTGCCGGCGCGCTCAATCGCTTCCGCGAGTATATAAACAGATTCATAAGCAGGTGAGACACCATGCCCGGATTGAATATAGGTGCCGAATGTTTGTTTATATTTGTTAAAAAATGCCTCAGATTTAGGTACATTCGGAGAAGCAATAGAATTTCCAATTTCAAAAATACAATTCATTCCTCCCCCAATTTTACCGTCAAAAGTTTTCCAAGCTTTGGATCCGGCCAGGGGGGAAATGAATCCAAACATTAAAGCAGGGACTTTCATTGATTTCCATTGTTTAACAAGAATACCGCTTTGGGGCATATCAAAAATGGGCATAATTACTTGGGCGCCGGCAGCGCGTGCTTTCATCAATCCTGATGAAAAGTCTGTCGTTCCCGTAGGATAAGCCTCCATCCCCAATACTTCCCAGCCGGCCTTTTCGAAGTACATTTTTTGCATTGCGCCTGCACCGCCTCTGGCCCAGGCCACATCCTGATGCATAACAAACACTTTATTGAATCCGAATTCTTTGTTGATTTGCGACATGGTTCCAGCGAGATATTTGACCAAATAAATGCTGTTCAAGCAGGATCGAAAAATATACTTGTATTTCTCAGGGTCTTCTTTAATCTTCGTTTCAGAACCAGGACTCATGGCGACTGTGCCCAACATGGGTACCTTGTATTTGGAAATAATATCCATGCCTGCGATCAATGCCTCAGAACGGAAAGGTCCGACGACGATAGCTGTAGGCTTTTGCTCCAGTATATTTTTTTCAAGTCCAAGCAGGGCTTCGGGAACCGGAACGCCGGGCGCGGCATCCCGCAGATCGGTTGCGGCGACCTGCAACGGTCGTTTGGTGCCGCCGACATTGACGCCGCCTTTGGCATTAATTTCGCTGACCGCAATTTGAACCGCTTTATGGGCCTCTTTGCCTTCCAGAAAACCCAAAGAAGTGGGAACGCCGATAACAATCGGGTCGGCGGCAAATACGGGTACCGTCCAGACCAATGCCAACACCAGCGCAAGACAGAGTAAGCTAACTTTTCGATTCATTGTAGGCCTCCTTTTTTGTGGGCTGCTTCTCCTGAAATTCGGGAGAAGAACGGTTTAAGCGCTTTTTTGAAATAGATGCCGTGGGCGATGATTGGCAACGATCCTGAATGACAATCATCTTTATTCAGAAGCAGGCTGGTAGCTATGAAGTAGCTACTGTGTGGTAGCTATATGAACCGTGGCCGGTTGTCAAGAAATTTGTGTTTCCGACGAAATTCTCTATAGATAATCCCCGACCGTCGGGCTTTTTGCCCGATAACAGACAATGGGTGTAGTCATCGGGCATTTATGTCTTATTGTTTGGTTTATCAGCCTGCCAGGGTCATCTAACGCGCCTTTGCCGCTGTTAAAGCTGATGTTTGAATTTTTAGTTTATAAAAGTTCGATATAGTGAACGATAATTTTTTATTATATTTTATATAAAATTGGTGATAAATTCAGCTAAATCAAACTTTTTAAAAAAAATCTTGACAAACAGTTTTTGATATTACAATATATATACAGAAAAACGTTCATCTAAATGAACACTTTGGACCGGCGTTTAAATTTTACAAGATACGCTATTTCAAACAGGAAAATCGAAGGAATAAGAAATGAAAATAAATAAAGTGATGGAAGGTCCCCGGGACGGTGAAATTCGCTGTCAGGCGTGCCATACCCGATTCAGACCCAAGCTGGGGGTCAAGCGCGCAAAATGTTCGCAATGCGGCGTTGAATGGCGCCTCTCTTGGCCATATCCGAAAACTGCCAGAGTCAGAGGACCCGTTTGGGAGTCGTATCCGGCACCCCCTGATGAAAAAACGTTTCTGGGCGTCTGGAATAGTTAAGTATAATTTTTTGGGGAAAAATAATCTACACCGACGCACTGGACAATGCCAAAGTACTGTTTGACGATCGATTTTGAATGGCACCGGTAATCACCTGTCCTGTCGTCGACCTTTCTATGATCCAGCCAGAATTTTTAGCTCTGTGCGAGCATCTATCCCTTGACCAGGATTTTTGGTAAATGCTGCCGTTTGTTTTTGGGCGGGCGCGTTCTTTAGGAAGGGCTGCAAAAGAGAAATTATGGCATTAAATCGAAAAATTGCCTACATTGACTTGGGCTCTCAAACCATAGCGTTAGAACCGGTTCCAATGGATTGGCGGCGGAAATACATTGGCGGGCGGGGGCTGGATGCCTACCTGCTTTTTGCCAATACCCCCGGCGGGTGCGATCCGCTGGGTCCTGACAATGTCGTCATCATCAGTGCCGGGTTGCTAGGCGGCATGCTGGCCTCATCTGGATCGCGGACGCATATTGCAGCTAAGTCACCGCTGACGAATTTATACGGATCGGCAAGCATGGGAGGATTTTTCGCCCCGGAGATGCGCTGGGCCGGAATAGATCATTTTGTCATACGGGGCAAGGCGAACCGCCCGGTATATATCTATGTCCATGATGGCGAGGTTGAAATCAGAGATGCGGACCACGTTTGGGGGGCCGGGGTTTATGACACCCAGGCGATGATTCGCAAGGAACTGGGCGATGAAGAAACTCAAATTCTGTGTATTGGTCCGGCCGGTGAAAATCGGGTTCGCTATGCCAGCGTGATAAGCGGCCGCAAAGATGCGGGCGCACGCAGCGGCATGGGTGCTGTGCTGGGGTCTAAAAATTTAAAGGCCGTTGCCTGTCGCGGGACCATGGAAATCCAGATCAGCAACCCCGAAGAAGCTCTGGAGTACAATAAAGAAGCCATCGACCAGGTCATTGCTTCCAAGGCTTCCCAGAATATGCAGCGCTGGGGAACAAACTTCATGTTCGGCATCACCAATACCACCGGGCTGGTCCGAACGCGCAATTTTCAATACAATCAGCTTCCCAACAGCGAAGAACTTGAAGCCGAGAATCTTGATCAACACTCCGTCGGAATGGATGCCTGTTTCGGCTGTCAGGTCCATTGCCGGCACCGCTATGTGATCAAAGAAGGTGCGCACGCCGGAGCCTACTCTCTGGGNCCGGATTTTACCAGCCTGGGGGCATTCGGCGCTGAAGTGGGATGCCGCAGCATGGATACGGTTCTGCTCGGCAACCACCTTGTAAACGATTACGGAATTGATACCCTGGAAATCGGCAGCATGATCGGCTGGGCCATGGAACTGTATGAAAAAGGGATCATCACGGATGAGGACACCCATGGCTTGAAACTGGAATGGGGCAACGATGCGGTGGTAATCGAATTGATCAAACAGGTTGCCTTTCGCAAGGGGCTGGGCAATATTCTGGCCGAAGGGCCTCTGCGGGCGGCCGAGAAATTCGGGCCTGAAAGCTTGAAACACGTGATTCATGTCAAGGGAATGAGCAATTCGCACACCGACGAACGTGCGGCTCCGGCGCTGGCGCTGAGTGTCGCCGTCTCTTCACGGGGTTCGGACCACTTGCGGGGTATGCCGGCCATCGATTTATACAATTTACCGCTGGAAGTCCTGGATCGGATTTACCGGCGTCCGGACGGCTACAACGGCCCGCTGACCAGCAACTTCGGCGAATACGAGGGCAAGCCCCGCATGGTGATGTGGCAGGAACTTTGCTATATGGCGGTTGAAAGCTTGGGGATCTGCAAATACCATACGGTGTTTTTGAGTCCCAACCATCCGGCCTTTAGGGAGTTTTCCCGGTTGGTCCAATTGAATACCGGCCTGGAATTCAGTGAGATGGATCTTTGGGACTGTGCCAATCGAAGTTACACGGTTGAGCGGCTTTTCAATCTGCGAGAAGGTATGACCCGCGCCGATGATTGGCTGCCGGATCGTTATTTTGATGAACCGACCCGGCTGGGCTTGCCGGGAGTGCGGGGCAAATGCATTGATCGCGATCGGTTTAAAGCCATGCTGGATGAATATTATCGCTTACATGAATGGGATGAATCGGGTACTCCGACACCGGAACTCCTGAGACGACTCGATATCAGCAAATTGTGACCATCCGCGCTGAGGCTGGGGGTAAACGATGGGCAAGAAAATAATGGTTGTCGACCCGGAAAAATGCACGGGCTGCCGGAACTGCGAACTGGTTTGTTCGGTTAAACACAATGGGGTGAGCAGTCCTTCCTTGGCGCGTATTCATATTGTCAAATGGGATAACCCCAGCCCATATATTCCCATGCGCTGTCAGCACTGTGAAGATGCGCCCTGCATGGCTGTTTGCCCCAGAGAAGCCATTTTCCGCAATGAAGAACTGGACAGTGTCAGCATCAACCACGATCGGTGTATCGGTTGTAAGATGTGCGTTTCAGCCTGCCCCTTTGGTGCCATGGGATGGAATCCGAAGCGCGGTCGAGTTTTCAAATGCGATCTGTGTCACGGGGAGCCTCAATGCGTCCGCTTTTGCGATACAAAAGCCGTCGACTATGTGGAAACCAGCCGGTTGGGCGCTGATCGCATGCGGGAGGCCGCGGAAAATTACGCCGAATTGACACGTCGCTATGGGCGTTAATCCCAAGGGGGGTTATTGGATCGTCCCCGCACTGCGTGCGGTGACTAGAGGAGCGTTCCACTCGAGGATCGCTTCGCTAGAGGTAAAATATATTACTTCTAACCTCAAGCCCTTTAGGGGCGGTCCTCAAGTCACGTCAAAACGTGACGCTCATATATCGAAACTATTTGTTTATTGGAGGTGTTCATTGAAAATCCAATTAGAAGTCCTTGGATTGCCGACGCTGTCGAAGTTAATCGGGAAAAAGACCCATCTGGATATGCCCGATGGGACCGTGGCGGACATCATCACACATATTGTGAACCGGCACGGCCAAAAAGCTCGAAAAATATTGCTGGACGAGAAGGGCGAGCTGGATATGACCATCCAGGTGATGATCAACAATGAGGGATTTATCCCGCGAGAAGGGTATTCCCAGCGGCCGCTGAAAGAAGGCGATCATGTCAAGATTATGCTTCTGGTCGGCGGCGGCTAGGTTTTTGATTTCTAAATGGCCCCTTTTGCCGCTGGGCTGTGTTCTCCGCGGAATTGCTTCCTCGACGTACATGAAGTACGCCTCGTTGCAAATTCCTTGTGCGGCTTGTTGAGCACAATAAATTTAGCAAGATTAGATGCGAAATCCCGCCGCGCGGCGGGGCCCAACAGCAAAAGTGACGCATTTATAAATCAAAAACACCCCAATAATTAACGGAATCAACGGCAAAGAATGTGAACTGCTTTTGTTTTGAATTTTGAGCATTCGATCTTTAATATTGTTTCGAGTTTCGGATTTCGATATTCGGATTTTTCATACTGCTGTGACTTTAAGTCTTATTTCCCTATCACGGTGAATTAATATGTCTTACTTTAGAGTCAATCAGAACTGCAACGGTTGCCTGGCCTGCGTGGAAAATTGTCCGGCTGCGGCATTGGCCTTTGTCGATCAGAACGGCAGGCGGACCCTTAAACACAGTATGACCCAATGCGCCCGCTGCGGACAATGCTGGCGGGTATGCCCGCAGGATGCCATCGAGTTTCAACACCTCTTGACCGGCCAATGGGATGATGTGATCACGCTTGATCTGATTCATTGTCAGATATGTGGTGAACCGCTGTATTCACCGGCCTACAGGCAACGAATAGAAAGCAAGCTGAATTCAACCCATGAAGGCCTCTGTTCAAAGCATCGACAAAGTTACTATGCTGCGAAGTGGCCATACGGGTTGCCGAGCAGGGCAAAGACAGACCTAAAATGAGCGTTCAATCCAGACAATCGCTCAATTTGGGTCCAAACCGGAGGAAAAATGATTGTCGGCGATAGAAAACCGCTAAAAGAAATTGTATCAGCGATTAAAACCTATAAACAAGTACTTGTCCTTGGCTGCGGCAGCTGCGTCACGGTTTGTTTATCGGGCGGCGAAAGGGAGGCGGAACAGCTCAGCCGTGAACTTGACCAGGTACGGCATTATCAAGGCACGCCGCCGAAATTTGTGGTCGGCTCGATTCTCAGACAGTGTGAACGGGATCTGGTGCTTGCCTATCAGGACATGCCCGCCGGAACGGACGCCGTGTTATCGCTTGCCTGTGGTGCCGGTGTTCAAACCCTGGCAGATGCATTCGAACCCCTGCCGGTGATCCCCGCGCTGAATACGACTTTTCTCGGAGCCTCGGATAAACCTGGCATATGGACCGAAAAATGCAAGGGCTGCGGGGACTGCATACTGATCCATACGGGGGGTATTTGCCCGATTGCGCGATGCGCCAAAAGCCTTTTTAACGGTCCCTGCGGCGGCTCAAAAGGGGGCTATTGCGAAGTCGGACAGGGCATTCCCTGCGCCTGGACGCAGATCGTCGCCCGGCTCAAGAAAATGGACAAATTGCACTGTTACGAGCAAATTCACACTTTAAAAGATTGGAAACCTGGCGGAGCGGCCGGCCTGCGCAACCGGGTAAGAACGGGTCTGGGCGATGGAAATCAACGAAATTGAAATACTTTCTGTAGGTGTCGACGTTGGAAGCTCGACCAGTCACCTGGTCTTTTCCAAACTGTTGCTGAAAAGAGATGAGCACTCTGTTTCTCGCCGTTTCAACATTGAGGAAAGAAATATCGTTTATGAGGGTAGAATCATCAATACACCGTTGTTGGACGATGTCACCCTTGATGTCGATAAACTAATCGAGTTTTTCAAAGAGGAATATAATCGAGCCGGAATTAACCCTGCAGACATCCAGACCGGTGCGGTTATCCTGACGGGAGAATCCGCCAAGAAGCAAAACGCCAAGCAAATAGCAGAAATGCTGTCCAATGATGCCGGAAAGTTTGTGGCGGCTACCGCCGGGCCCAATTTCGAAAGCATGATCGCTGCCATGGGTTCCGGCGCAGCGGCCCGGTCAAAACGCGACAACAAAACCATATTATCCTGTGACATTGGTGGCGGAACGTCCAACATAGCGATATCAAAAGATGGAGAGACGATATCGACCAGCTGTATCTCTGTAGGAGGCAGACTGCTGGGGTTTAATCCTCAAGGCAGAATATGGCGCATTGACGAGCCGGCCATGCGGGTGATGAAACACCTGGGGATGCATTATAAAATTGGCGATCAAATCATCAGACCGGATATAGAAAGAATAGCGAAGCAGTTCGCTGAAATCTTATTTGAGGTCATTACCGGCCCGGCAAGATCCGCGTTAGCCAGGCAATTAATGTTAACCGGTGATCTGGATTTTCCAGATCGCATTGATGAATATTCTTTTTCGGGGGGTGTGGCCGAATTGATGTATGGGAATACGAACCATTATGACGATATCGGGAAAATTTTAGCCGATAACATCATTGCGCTGACACCCAGATTGGCTTGCCCGGTGATAGAGCCGGCGAGCAAGATTCGCGCGACCGTCATTGGTGCCGGTGCATATTCATTATCGATTTCGGGTTCTTCGGGCTTCATGGATGATAAGCTCTCTTTTCCAATAAGAAATGTGCCGGTCATTCGGGTGGATGTCGATAAATCCAGATTGAGTCTCCAGCATGTCATATCCCAAATAAAGACCTCTTTTCGGAGATTTGATTTGGACGAAGGCGAAGATATTGTCGCATTATACTTTAAGGATCCCGCCCGAGCATCATATCCGCAACTCGAATTATTCGCAAAATCCATTCAAGCGGCGCTGCCCCGTTCAATCGACAACCAATTGCCCATTATATTGATTTTTGAAACGGATATCGCATGTAGTGTGGGAAGTGTCATTCGGCGAGAAACGGATTTGAAAACGAACTTGCTGTCACTCGACGAACTCACGCTTAAAGAAGGAGATTGGATCGATATCGGTGAACCTTTGGTCGCCGGTCAGGTATTTCCCGTCACGGTGAAGTCTCTGGTTTTCTACAGCAACTAATTCGCGTGCTTTTTTTTGGACAGGAGTTGATCTTGAATGCGGCGGCTTATGGCCGCGGCGGCCTTTTGGATTTCCTTGGCAATGCGCTTCATTTTTTTTTCGTCCAAGCTTGCCTTAAACCCCACGACCCAGATGGCTGACTTCAATTGACCCAATCCCATGAGCGGCGCTGCCGCCGCCCTGACACCCAGAATATATTCTTCATCATCAACGGCATACCCGTTTTGCCTGACCTGTTGTAACTCCTGAGAATACGACTCCGAATCGACAATGGAATTTTCAGTAAACCGGGGCAGTCCCTTTGATTGGATGACCTTTAAAGCCTGATCTTGGTCCATGGATGCCAGAAAGGCCTTGCCGACGGCTCCCGCCAAAAGCGGTATGGCTGTGCCGACCGGGGCTGTAATCTTAAAATCCTGTCTTGATTCCACAATATCCAAAACGGTCACATGGTCCCAATTGAGGATACCCAGAAAGACCGATGTCTGGGTCTTTTCCATCAGCTCTTCCATCACCGGTCTGGCCGAGGTTTTCAGGTCGATCTGGGAGTAGGCCGAACGGCCGACCTCAAAAAGGGTGAAGCCCAGTTTAAACCTTTTCGTCTGGGGATCTCTCATAACGGCCCCCACCTCTTCCAGGGCAGAGGTCATGCCGTGGACCGTGCTTTTGGCCATGTTGAGATCCCTTGCCAATTCACTCACCCCTAAACCGTCTTTGGATGAAGAAATGGCACTAAGAATAGCAAACGCCTTTTTTACTGAGGGTGCGCCATACCGTTTCATGATTGTTCGCCATAATAAACTTTTTTTATAACGTTATAATCCGAGGACCGGGTTTGTCAACACCCATTTTCAATTACCCATGGAATGTTATTTTTAAACAAAAGCAAGCCTTTAAAGGACAAGACATTCCCCTTGACAAACCCCGTCATTATGCTATGCTCGCCCGACAAGTAGTTCATAATAATGAACAAACGAACATCCAACGTCCTGCTGATTTGGAGCGTTTTGTCGATGACCATCTTCTTTTAGGGGGATAATGCAAGATGGATTTTTACTCCATTCTGGAAGGTCCTGTGTCGTGGGTTGTCTTTCTGGTGTTTTTGGCGGGTCTTTTGATCAGGAGTTTATTTTTTGTATGGGCGCTTATAAAAAACAGCAGCAGGAATAAAGAAAAAAGACCGATTCACATCATAAAGAACATCACCCGCTCCTTTTTGCCTTTTCACCGAGCATTTGCCCAAAAACCCCTTTATACCTTACTTCGTTATGTTTTCCACATCTGCCTCTTCGCTGTTCCGATCGGATTGAGTGGTCATATCATTTTGTGGTCGGAATCCAGGTTCGAATGGGACTGGTCGGCCTTGCCGGACGCCTGGGCGGATTGGATGACGCTGATTTTATTGACCCTTGCTGTATATTTTCTGCTCAGGCATTTAATCCTAAGCAGGATTCGCAGGGAATCCTCCATCAAAGACTTTTTAGTGGTCGTCATTGCCGCTTTGCCTTTCCTGACCGGCTACTTTTTGACTCACGACACGTTTGATTCCATTGACTTTTTGGGAAATAACATGGTGATCATTCATATGCTGAGCGGGCAGGCCATGATTTTGATGGCTATTTTCCTCTTTTATCAACTGCGCTTGAATTTACAATCATGCACGGGTTGCGCGTCATGTGTCCAGAATTGCCCCACGGAAACCCTTGAAGCCCACGACCGGGATCATTTGCGGATTTTCGAATACGCTCACTTTCAATGTATCTGTTGCGCGTCATGCGTCCGCGTCTGCCCGGAAAACGCGGCGGAAATGCGGCATGAAATCAGTGCAAAACGGTTCATGCAAGTCTTGTCAAAAAGAAAGATAAGTTCCGTCGAACTCGATGCTTGCGAGCGATGCGGCGCTTATTTTGCACCCGAGCCCCAGATGGAAAAAATTGGTTTGATCTTTGACAGTGACTGTATAAAATGTTGTCCGAACTGCAGGAAGACCAAACTGGGCGAAAGATTGCATCAAATGTCTCCTTGGCATCGACGCCCGAAAGAATCCGGCGAAACCCGCAAAACGGCTCACCAATAATCCATGGGACTGGGTGTCTTTATCTGCTCCGGACAAAGGGAAGGGTGGGTTCGATGGCAAATTATTGTTCATCATATTGAACGAATGTGTCCGATTCATCCGCTCAAAGCCGATGTCAACCCTGGATCACGGCCACAGTGTTGGGCGGCCGGCTATAATGGAATGCCACTGTAAAATATAAAAAAAAATATATTTCCCCTTGACAAAATGAATCGATATGGTATCAAAATTTATTAGTTATGAGGTTCACGATGATGAACCAAGCTTACGGCTGAAAAGCGTTCCTGACCGCTAAGGTGCCGCTTACTTAAATCGGACCAGGCGGATTCCGCAAACGAAGATTTCGAGATAAATCGCTTTTTTCGCGGCAAGTCGATCGGCTTGGCGCAATCACAAAAACGTCGATAGAAGAAACAAAGGAGAGCATTATGGCAACAGAAAATGAAAGCCTATCAACGGCGGAGAGTCTGCGAAAGACACGGACATATGGTAAATTCAGATGCCACAATCCGACCTGCATGGAAAGAATTCAGCCGGAGAGAGGAAAAAAGACCGCCAAATGCGCGACATGTGGAATGGAATACCGGGTCCATTGGGTCAATCCCAATCTGCCCCGGATTCGCGGGCCGGTTTGGGATGTCAATCGAAAACTGGCAGAAGCTAAATTAAAAGAGAAGGGAGTAAAGTAATATGCCGTTAAATAGAAAGATCGCGTATATTGATCTCACTACAGGCGATATCCAGACCAAACCGATCCCGCTTGAGGTTCGAAAGAAATTTCTGGGAGGCAGGGGGTTGGATGCATATCTGCTCTATAACCATACCAAAAAGGGATGTGACCCCCTGGGTCCTGAAAACGCACTTATGATCAGTGGGGGTATCCTGACGGCCACGTGTGCTTCGGCCACGGCCAGAACCCATGTTATGGCCAAATCGCCGCTGACCGGTTTGCTCGGCAGTGCGAATATGGGCGGTTTTTTCGCACCCGAACTGGCCTGGGCCGGTTTTCATCACCTTGTCATCAAGGGCAAAGCCAAACATCCGGTATACATCTATGTCCACAACGGTGAAATCGAGATTCGAGACGCCCGGGAAATCTGGGGCAATACCGTACCTGATACCCAGTGGGCCATCAGGGAAGACCTGGGGGATCAGGAAGTTAAAAGTTGTGTGTGCGGCCCTGCCGGCGAGAATCTGGTCAGGTTTGCCAATGTCATGACGGGCATTAAAAATTCCGGCGGTCGGACCGGAATGGGATGTGTCATGGGCTCCAAGAACCTCAAGGCGGTGGCGGCCCGCGGAACCATGGATATAAAAATCGCCCGTCCGGCTGAGGCTCTGGAGTACAATAAGCGTTTCATCGATCAAATCGTCAGCGCCAAGGTGAATCAAACCCAGGGTGCCTTAGGGACTGCTTTTATCTGGGGAGCCACCAATTCCTGGGGAGGCGTCCGCTGCCGCAATTTTCAATACAATCAGTGCGAATATGCCGATGACATTGAACCCGAGCGTATCGATGAAATTGCCGAAGAGACCATGGGTCCCTACCATATGACCGGCTGTTACGGCTGCCAGGTGCATTGCAGAGCCCAGTATAAAATTCCGGAAGGCCCTTATGCCGGGAAATATGATGAGGGGCCGGAATACACTTCCCAGGGGGCATTCGGTGGTGAGACGGATACCCCCCGGGCCCTTACGGTTCTGGTGGGCAATCATCTGGTCGATCAGTTCGGTATGGACAACCTGGAAACGGGCAGCCTCATTTCCTGGGCCATGGAGCTTTATGAAAAAGGCATTATCACCAGCAAACAGACCGATGGGCTGGATTTGAGATGGGGCAATGACGATGCGGTCATCGAAATGATCGAGCGGATCTGTTACCGTAAAGGCTGGCTGGGCGACACGCTTGCTGACGGGGGAATTCCAGCTTCAAAAAAGATTGGTAAGAAGTCCTTCGATTATCTCATTCAGGTCAAAGGAATGAGCAATCTGCATTCCGATGAGCGGGCGACCCCGGGGCTGGCACTCAATATCGCCACGGCATCGAGAGGGTCTGATCATTTGAGGAGCAGACCGGCCATCGATCTCTACCATCTGCCGCAAGATGTGTTGCGCAAGATTTACAGCAACCCGGTCGCCTATGACGGACCGTTGAGCTCCGAGCACACCGAATACATCGGCAAACCATGGCAGGTCTTCTGGCACGAAAACTGTTATATGGGAGTCGATAGTCTCGGTATCTGCAAATATCACACGACATTTCTGGGGGCCACCCTTCCAAATTTCGAGGATTGGTCCAAGGTGCTTTATTATAATACCGGTCTTGAAATGACGCCGGAAGAGATCTGGCAAGTGGCCAGACGCAACAACATGCTCGAAAGGCTATTTAATTTAAGGGAAGGGCTGATCCGAGACGACCTTGAAAAAGGGGATATGTTGAACCATCGCTATTTTGATGAGCCCTGTCGAAGAGGTGCCATCGATGTCGTCGGTAGACTGATCGATAAGGAAAAATTCATCAAAATGATCGATGAATTATACGAACACAAAGGGCTCGACCCAGACGGTGTTCCCAAACCGGAGACCCTGAAAGAACTCGGCCTGCAAAAAGAGCCGTCGCATTTACTTTAGTACGTTATTAAGCATTCTTTGCTCAATTAGATAGGAGGAAATAAATGGCAAAAGCGCTACATATCGATTACCACAAGTGTACGGGCTGCAGGTTATGTGAGCTGGTGTGCGCTGTTTCGCATGATGGAATCTCCAATCCGATAAGGAGCCGGATCCGGGTGATGAAGTGGGAGGCTGAAGGCCTTTACATTCCCATGTCATGCCAGCAATGTGAGGATGCACCCTGTATGAATGTCTGCCCGGTAAAGGCCATCTCGCGTGATGAAAGCCTTGGCCGGATATCCGTTGACTATGATGCCTGTATCGGCTGCCGCTCATGCGTTGGTGTATGCCCTTTTGGCGCCATGAATTTTAATGCCATAGACAAACAGGTCTTCAAGTGTGACCTCTGCGATGGTGATCCGCAGTGTGTCAGATTCTGTGAAGTAAAGGCCGTCGATTTTATTGAGGCCGATGAAATATGCACCTCAAAGCGCAGGACTGCCGCGGAACGGGTTTCGGCTGCCGGTAAAGAGGCCGCTGCTTTGGAAGCGCAGTTATAGGGAGTAGAGATCTGTTTTTAGCAAGAAGCCCCTGGTTTTAGTTCGCTTGCCACGGAGGTTCCCGTTCAATTCGGGAACCTCCGCAAATTTTGGGCGCGCTGCTTGATTTTATCCCCGGATAGCATGCCGGTCAGATGACTTAGACTTCGTATCCATCCCTCACCACCTTTTGGGTTCGTAATCACATGACATTGCCCAGAATCGAATCCGGCTCCGGAAAAAAAATGGCGATTATCGCCAGCTTTTTCCAAAATGAGACATACGGACTCTTGGGTCCGCAAATGGCGGCCACCATTATCAACGACCATACCCCTTTTGGGTGTATCGTCATCGGAGTTGCCAGAGAAGACGACAAGGCCTCTCTTAAAACGTTCCTGGCGGACTATTTTGGACCGCAGCGCCCAATTATCGGGTTTTCGGCTTTAAGTGGCCGCGAAGATCTTTTCTCCCTGGCCAGAGAGCTGAAGGCTGAAGGCGCGGTCACCATACTTGCAGGTCCCCAGGCGGGGGTTGATTTTTCAGGAGAGAATGGCTGGCAAAAACATCCGCATCGATTTAACGGTCTATCCGAAAATTTCAGCTTCGGTCTGCACGGACCGGCAGAGCAGGTGATCCAGCTGTTGGAACGCCTTGATGAAAATGACGGGCCGCAACTGCCCGGTATTTTATATAAAGACCGTCACGCGGCCGTCATGCATAATCCCCCCCAGGGATGGAACGAGAAGTATCTACGAAAGGTGTGCTGGGATAATATCTACCTACCGGGAAAGAACGGGATCACCCCTTTAAGGATTTCAACGGGCCAGGTTCTTCAGCATATCGGCTGTCCTTACGCCAGCCGGACAACCGAGGCACGGGTCGATTATCCTGCTTCGATCGCCACCGGGCAGGGACAAAGCGTCAAACTGCGTCTCAAGGGCTGCAGCTTCTGCGATGTGGCCGTGGACAAAGGCTTTTACGGAAAGCTCAATATAGAGACGGTAATCAGTCAAATTCGTTGCCTGCCGCAAACTCGAAATGGGCGCAAGATACCTTTTGAACTCATCAATGAAAACCCGCTGCCGGACCTCCTCAATTTGTTCACAGAAGTCCATAGACATGGCATAAAGCTCTCCCAAATCAATCTTGCCCTGAGGGCCGATTGGTTCGTCTCAGGATTTCACCATTTGCGGCAGGCTTTGCGTATGGCAGCTGAACTTGGAATTTACCTGCTTTTAAGTTCAATTGGATTTGAATCATTTGACGACACCATATTGCGAAATCTCAACAAGGGGCTGAACGTCGAAAAGAATCTGCAGGCCGTTCGTCTGATGAGGCAACTAAAAGAAGAATTCTCAGAGCACATCGGATATTCCAGCAAAGAGGGGGCCAACCATGGCTTCATTCACCCCACGGCCTGGGATAGCAAAGAAACCGACGCCCATATTAAAAAAACCATATATCTTTACGGCCTGCAAAACGATATTTTGCCGCCGCACAGCACGCCTCTGATTATCCATCACGCTTCGGGTTTGGGGGACTGGATCAGAGAAATCGAACACCGGGAGCGGCTCTGGTTTAAGCGACATGGTTCGATTATCGGCTGGTGGGAGACGCCTCGAGCGCTTTAGAAGTGGTTTCAAAATCCCGCCGCTTTCGGC
>JGI2160J19893_10000401_pt1 | contig 14968 bp, 14 predicted proteins | sample DeeMarSeWOR28_12_FD_19893 | JGI IMG/M metagenome (IMG submission 19893)
TCCAGCGCCAGCCCTGTTCCCGGATTGCCGTAGTGCAGCACCTGTGGATCTTCATGGAATTGCTTGCCAATACCGTGGCCACAGTATTCACGCACCACCGAGTAGTGGTTGGCTTCGGCGTGCTGCTGAATGGCGTGACCAATATGCCCAAGCTGGATGCCGGGTTTGACCAGATCAATGCCCAGGCGCATACATTCGTAGGCGACGCGGCTCAGTCGCTGACCTTTGATAGAAGCTTCGCCGACAAAAAACATCTTGCTGGTATCGCCATGATAGCCGTCTTTGATCACAGTGATATCGATGTTAACCATGTCACCATTTTTGAGCCGTTTCTCGTTGGGAATACCGTGACAGATGACATGGTTCACCGAGGTACAGATGGACTTGGGAAAGCCATGGTAATTCAGGGGCGCGGGAATGGCCTGCTGTTCATTGACGATATAGTCATGACAGATCTGGTCCAGTTCATTGGTCGTGATGCCTGCCTGGACATGCGGGCCGATCATCTCCAGGACCTCCGCTGCCAGGCGGCCGGCAATGCGCATTTTTTCAATTTCGTCAGGGGTTTTGATGGTGACTGTCATAAGCTGGTGTGAATTTCGTTTCTGGCGGTTTTTGCCGCGGATTGGGTGAAGCTACGTTTAATAACCCTGAATATAGAAGGGGTTAGCGGCCAACGGGCCGTCTGCGTTGTTGTTCAAAGCCGTTTATGGTATAAAGCGCGCGCTCTTGAAGCAAACATAACTGTCCGAATTACGGACAAAATTTCACACATACACCGGCACACCTGTCCGGGTGCCTGCAGAGTCAGGTTGGCAGGTGGGGTGTATGGAGGTCTAACCCAATTAGGAGAGACATTAATGACTGACGTATCCATGCGCCAGATGCTTGAGGCGGGCGTACACTTTGGCCACCAGACCCGATTCTGGAACCCGAAAATGGCGAATTACATTTTCGGTGAACGCAACAAAATCCACATCATCAACCTGGAAAAGACCCTTCCGCTCTACGGCGATGCCATGAACTTTATCGGTTCCCTGGCGGCCAAGCGCGGCAATATCCTGTTCGTGGGTACCAAGCGTGCCGCGCAGGAGATCGTGCGCGAGGAAGCTGAACGGTGCAGTATGCCCTTCGTAAACCATCGCTGGTTGGGTGGCATGCTGACCAACTTCAAGACGGTTAAACAGTCCATCAAGCGCCTCAAGGAACTGGAAGCCATGCAGGCAGAAGGCGGCTTTGAAGGTCTGAGCAAGAAAGAAGTGCTGACCCTGAGCCGCGAGCAGGAAAAACTGGAGCGCAGCCTGGGTGGCATCAAGGATATGAACGGCTTGCCCGATGCGCTGTTCGTGATTGATGTCGGCCATGAAAAGATCGCTGTTAATGAAGCCGTTAAACTGGGCATTCCGGTTATCGGCGTGGTGGATTCCAACAATGATCCCGACAAGGTGGATTATGTGATTCCTGGCAACGANGACGCCATTCGGGCAATCACCCTGTATTCCCAGGGTGTGGCCAAGGCGATTATCGAAGGCCGTGCTTCCAGCGCTACTCTGGGTGGTCCTGAAGATGAATTCGTGGAAGTGGGTGAAGAAGGCCCGNCCGCGGATACCAAGGCAAAGAAAAAGACAGCCAAAAAGAAAGTTACCGCCAAGAAAAAGACGGTAGCGAAGAAAAAGACCACCGCCAAGAAGACGGTAGCAAAAGCGGAAGCAGTTGAAACCGAAGCGGCTGAAACTGAAACAGCTGAAAGTGAAACGGCTGAAGCCAAAGCAGAGTAAGCGTTTCACGACGGCGGTTGATGGCATAAGCAAAAAAGGGGGCTCGGCCCCCTTTTTCAAATNAGTCATTGCAGCAACAGATAGTTTGAATTAACGCAAGAGGATATATAGACATGGCAATCACTGCAGCATTGGTAAAGGAACTGCGTGAGCGTACGGGCGCGGGCATGATGGAATGCAAGAAAGCGCTTGTCGAAACCGAGGGTGATATTGAAGCCGCCATTGAGCATATGCGTAAAACCGGCCTCACCAAGGCGGACAAGAAAGCAGGTCGCACGGCGGCAGAAGGTCTGGTTGCAATCAAGACCAGTAACGATGGCAAACAGGCCGCCATTGTGGAAGTTAACTGTGAAACCGATTTCGTTGCCAAAGGCGATGATTTCAAGAACTTTGTCGATGCAGTGGCGCAACGGGTTCTGGATAACCAACCAGCGGACGTGGAAGCATTGCTAGCCATGGCACTCAGCGATGACGATGCCACCAGTATTGAAGATGTGCGCAAGACCATGGTCGCCAAGTTGGGTGAAAACATGAGCGTACGCCGCTTTGAATTGATTAACGGCCAAGGCAATCTGGCGAGTTACATGCATGGGGCACGCATTGGTGTTGTGGTTGATGTCGCTGGTGGCGATGAAACCCTGGGCAAGGANATNGCNATGCATATCGCAGCCAGTCGCCCCGTCTGTGTTTCTGAAAATGAAGTNCCACANGAAGACATNGAGAAGGAAAAAGAAATATTTTCCGCTCAGGCGGCTGAAAGTGGCAAACCCGCCGACATTATCGAAAAGATGGTAANCGGTCGTATCAAAAAATTTCTGAAGGAAGTGACATTGCTGGGNCANCCNTTNGTGAAGGATCCCGATCAGACGGTTGAACAACTGCTGAAAGGTGCCGGTGCAACNGTAAACAGCTTTGTACGTTTTGAAGTTGGTGAAGGGATTGAGAAGAAGCAGGAGAACTTCGCCGATGAAGTGATGGCCCAGGTTAAAGGTTAANCACTGGAAAAAATTACATGGCGAAAAAACCNAAATATCAACGCATNCTCCTCAAACTCAGCGGTGAAGCCCTNATGGGTGAACACCAGTTCGGGATTGANCCGAATATCGTGAANCGTATCGCGCAAGAGGTCAAGGAGTTGCATGATACGGGGATTGAGGTCGCCATGGTCATTGGCGGCGGGAACATTTTCCGCGGCGCCAGCCTATCGCAGGAAGGTCTGCATCGGGTGACCGGTGATCATATGGGCATGCTGGCTACGGTCATTAATGCCCTTGCCCTGCAGGATGCGATGGAAAGTCACGGATTACATGTGCGGGTGATGTCGGCCTTACCCATTCACAATGTCTGTGAAGATTTCATCCGTCGCCGCGCGCTTCGACATCTTGAAAAGGGCCGTATCGTCATTTTTGCAGCAGGTACCGGTAATCCGTTTTTTACTACCGACACCGCCGCCAGTTTGCGCGGCATCGAAGTTGGTGCTGACGTGGTTATCAAAGGAACCAAGGTTGACGGTGTGTATTCCTCTGATCCCGTCAAGGATCCTGCAGCGGTCCTGTATGAAAAGCTTGGTTATGACGAAGTCATTAATGACAGGCTTGCCGTCATGGATACNACAGCAATCGTACTGTGTCGTGACAACAAGATTCCCATTTGTGTNTTTAACATGAATAAACAAGGCGCCTTGATGCGGGTTATCATGGGCGAAAATGAGGGTACACTCGTCGAATAGGGGAAAGATGAGATGATTGAGGAATTCAAAAAGGACGCTGAAGTCCGAATGAGCAAGAGTGTTGAAGCTCTCAAGAGTGAGTTGACCAAACTGCGTACCGGTCGTGCTCACACCAGCCTGCTCGAGCATATTACAGTTGATTACTACGGCTCAGAAGTACCCATTAATCAGGTGGCCAATATCAGTGTCTCGGATGCCCGCACCCTGACAGTGACACCCTGGGAAAAACAAATGGTGTCCGTTGTCGAGAAAGCAATCATGAATTCCGGTATGGGCTTGAATCCCGCATCTGCGGGTGAAGTAATTCGGGTGCCCTTGCCACCACTGACGGAAGAACGTCGCAAGGATATGATTCGCGTGGTGCGGCAGGAAGGCGAAGGTGCGCGGGTCGCGATTCGCAACATTCGGCGTGATGTTCTGGGTGATATAAAAACCCTGTTGAAAGAAAAGGAAATCACCGAGGATGATGAACGTCGATCCCAAGACGATATTCAGAAAATTACCGATAAATATATTGCCCAGGTTGATAAATTGCTGGAAGAAAAAGAAAAGGACCTGATGGAATTCTGAGCTTATCGGTTTCTATTACATCATCCGTGGTTAAGGCTCACCCTAGATAAGCCAATCTAGACATATATAATCGGAGTCAACTTGTGAGCACGTCCACATCTGAAAACGGTTCCACCAACAGCCCACTACAGTTTGGCCCCGCAGGTCTGCCGCAACACGTGGCGATTATTATGGATGGTAACGGTCGGTGGGCTGAGCGGCAGAACAAACCGCGTGTTGCCGGCCACCGCGCCGGGGTCGAGATTGTGCGTGATGCGGTTAAAACCTGTGGTGAACTGGGAATCAAGGCATTGACGCTGTTTGCCTTCTCCAGTGAAAACTGGCGTCGNCCGGACAAAGAAGTCGGACTGTTAATGGANCTGTTCTTGATTGCCCTAGAACGGGAGGTCAAGAAACTCCATCGTAACAACGTCCAGCTGCGTGTTATTGGTGATGTAACCGCATTTGCCGACAAGATCCAGCAGCGCATTAAAGAAGCGGAACAATTGACCCAAAATAATGATGGCCTGGTTCTGAATATCGCCGCCAATTACGGTGGCAAGTGGGATATTACCCAGGCTGTTCAGAAACTGGCCCAACAAGTCCAGCAAGGGGAACTTCTTCCCGAGGCTATCCGTTCCGAAGATATCGCCAGCAACCTGAGCTTACATGATTTACCGGAACCTGATCTGTTCATTCGTACGGGGGGTGAACAGCGCATCAGTAATTTTCTGATCTGGCAACTTGCTTATACCGAACTGTACTTTACGCCTATTCTGTGGCCGGACTTTACCCGGGAAGAATTTGAAAAGGCTTTATTTTCATTTTCCAATCGGCAACGTCGTTTTGGCCGCACCGGTCAGCAGGTGGAGCAGCTGAAGAATGCTTAAGCAACGGATCATTACAGCGTTGTTGCTGGCTCCGCTGATTATCTGGGGCATTTTTGCCTTGTCGAAACCGGCTTTTAACCTCGCGCTCGCGGTGGTGCTGGGGCTGGCAGCTTGGGAGTGGGCGCAATTGGCGGGTTGGAAAAATACCGTTTATCGAACTTGTTATACCTTATTAATACTGTTTTTACTGTATGGTATGTCCTACGTGGCACACCAGACGCAAGTCATTACGATATTGTTTATTATCGTTTTAGTCTGGTGGACGTTGAAACTGGTACATCTGTTCAGTTATCGCTATCGTGATCTGCCCAAGGAAGTCCACACCTTTACCGCCTTGTTAAGCGGTCTACCCGTCTTGATCGGAACGTATTTTGCGTTGGCGCTATTGCGCAACACACCAGACTATGGCCCGGCACATATTATGATGCTGATGTTGCTGGTATGGGGAGCGGACACGGCGGCTTATTTTGTTGGCCGGCGATTTGGCAAAAACAAGTTGTTACTTGCAGTCAGTCCGGGCAAGTCCTGGGAAGGCGTGTGGGGTGCATTGGTTGCGAGTGTCCTGTTGAGTCTGCTGGGTGGATTCTATTTTGAACTTACTAATACACAACTGCTGTTATTCATGCTGGTTGGATTGCTGACAGTCGTATTTTCGATTGTCGGTGATCTGAACGAAAGCTACTACAAGCGTCGTGTCGGGATTAAAGACAGTGGCAAAATACTACCGGGCCATGGCGGTATTCTGGATCGAATTGATAGCCTTACTGCGGCGGCGCCGGTTTATTATTTTGGTCTGGTGATGAGTCACATATGAGTTTGCAAGGCATCACCATTCTCGGCTCGACCGGTTCAATTGGGGTTAATACCCTCGATGTAATTTCACGTCATCCCGACAATTTCAAGGTAGTGGCCTTGAGCGCCAATAGCCAGGTTGAACGACTCTTTAGCCAATGCCAGCAATTCCGTCCAACCTATGCGGTTATGGCCGATGAGGCCGCGGCAGCACAACTGGCGGATCGTATCAAACAAGCTGATCTGCCAATCGAGGTTCTGGCTGGGATCGATGGCCTGGTGCAAGTCAGTCAACTCGATAATGTCGATCAGGTTATGGCCGCAATCGTGGGTGCTGCCGGGTTGTTGCCGACACTGGCAGCGGCGAAGGCCGGCAAGCGTGTGTTGTTGGCGAACAAGGAGGCCCTGGTAATGTCAGGGCGCTTGTTTATGGAAGCAGTAAAACAAAATCAGGCCGAGTTGTTGCCTATTGATAGTGAGCATAATGCGATCTTTCAGTGTATGCCTACCAGCTTCGATAATGGTCTCGATTCGGTGGGCGTGCGGCGCATTCTGTTAACCGGATCGGGTGGACCTTTTCGTACCACCGCAATGGATAAACTTGCCAACGTTTCTCCGCAGCAAGCCTGCGCCCATCCGAATTGGGATATGGGTCGAAAAATCTCGGTTGATTCTGCCACCATGATGAATAAGGGCCTGGAGTTAATCGAAGCCTGCTGGTTATTCAACACCAGTCCCGATCATGTCGAAATTATGTTACATCCGCAAAGTGTCATTCATTCGATGGTCGAGTATGTTGATGGCTCCGTGTTGGCGCAATTAGGTCAACCGGATATGCGCACCCCGATTGCCCATGCGATGGCATGGCCAAAACGAATCGATTCAGGGGTGGAACGATTGAATCTGATTGATGTCGCACGTTTAGAGTTTGAAAAACCGGATCTGCAACGGTTTCCCTGCTTACGGCTAGCGGAGCAGGCCGCACGGGCAGGCGGCACAACACCGGCGATTCTCAATGCGGCCAATGAAATTGCAGTTGCAGAATTTTTGGATAATAAAATACGGTTTACCGATATTGCACCACTGGTCGAAGACGTAATGACACAAGTACCCACCAAGGTTGCAAATGATCTGGATACCATTTTACAGGCCGATCAAACGGCACGTGAACATGCGCGTCGTTGGATTGATCGACAGCAACAACAGGGGAAGGCATGACAGAAGTACTTTTCAGTATTCTGGCATTTTTAGTCGCGATCAGTGTTTTGATTGCGATTCATGAATTTGGTCATTTCTGGGTAGCAAAAAAACTTGGCGTCAAGGTGCTACGGTATTCCATTGGTTTCGGCAAGCCTCTGTGGAAAAAAACCGCCGGGGCAGACAAGACCGAATACGTCGTAGCCAGTTTGCCGCTTGGTGGTTATGTCAAGATGCTGGATGAGCGCGAAGGGACGGTCAGCGAAGAGGAAAAGCATCGGGCCTTCAATCGTCAGTCTGTGGGGAAACGATTTGCGATTGTGTTTGCCGGACCGGCATTTAATTTTCTGTTCGCGATCCTGGCTTACTGGTTGATGTTCGTGATCGGCGTTACCGGCATCAAACCGGTGATCGGTGAGATCGAACCAAATACACCTGCAGCACTCGCCGGCCTTGTATCAGGACAGGAAATTGTTGCGATTAATAACAAACCAACACCAATCTGGGATGTGGCAATCCAGACGATTATTCCCGCCCTGGTAGATCGGCAGGCCCTGGAAATGGAAGTCAAGGGAGTAGATGGCTATTCACAAAATATCACCCTGGATTTGAGTAACACTGATAGTGACCTTGAACCCGGCGAACTGTTTGTGGCGCTGGGTTTAAAACCCTGGCGCCCACTCATTAAACCTGTTGTTGGTACTGTAGTGGCGGATTCGCCGGCACAACAGGCTGGCTTGCAAACGGGCGATGAAATACTGGCGATCGATAACATCACAATTGGTGAGTGGGGGAAACTGGTCGAGTATGTGGCAGCACGTCCCGATACAGATTTAAGTTTGAAAATAAAACGTCAGGATACTGAGAAGCTCATCACTTTACACACTGCAAGCACAATAGTTAAAGGCAAGACTATCGGTCGTATGGGGATTGGTCCCAAGGAGGTTGGCCAATATCCTGATGAGATGAAAATTCTATATCGCTATTCATTTTTCAACTCGGTTACCCAGGCGCTGGGACAAACCTGGAACAATACCCTGCTGACTCTGAAAATGATTGGCAAGATCCTGGTTGGCGATGTTTCAGTAAAGAATCTCAGCGGGCCGATAAATATCGCGGTCTATGCCGGTTATTCCGCCAGTGCCGGCCTGGCCCGTTTTATGGATTTCCTTGCCATCGTCAGTATCAGTCTGGGAGTGTTAAATCTTCTACCTATTCCGATACTGGATGGCGGGCACCTGATGTATTATTGGCGTGGAAATAATCAGGGGCAAGCCGGTTTCTGAAGCCACTATGGAAATTGGTCAGCGGATTGGTATTCTGCTTCTGATAATGTTGATGAGTGTCGCTTTCTATAACGATATTGTGCGATTGTTGAATTAATAATAATAAATGTATAGCTGGTCGATGAAAAAATATCTTGGCATGACTTTCCTGGCCGTGGTGGCAAGTGTTCCTGCTTACGGGTTTGAGTCTTTTGTAATTAAAGACATTCGCCTTGAAGGATTGCAACGCATATCCGCAGGTGCGGTTTTCAATTATTTGCCAATCAAGGTAGGGGATGAAATTACCGATGAATTAAGTTCACAGGCCATTCGCTCTCTCTATAAAACCGGATTTTTCAAGGATGTCAGACTGGAACAGGACGGTGAAGTCCTGGTGGTATTTGTAGCCGAACGACCAGCCATCGCCGACGTAGTAATTAGTGGTAATAGCGAAATCCCAACGGAACAGTTGGAAGACTCATTAAAGCAAATTGGTCTGACTCGCGGTAAGGTATTGGATCGTTCCTTGCTGGACCAGATTGAACAGGAATTGGAAAGACAATATTACAGCCTTGGTAAATATGGTGTAAAAATAGATACGGAAACCACGCCGTTGGAGCGAAACCGAGTCAAGGTCAGCATCAATATCGCGGAAGGGGAAGATGCTGAAGTTTATGTGATGAATATCGTTGGTAATGAGATATTCAGTGATGAACTTTTATCGGCTCGCACCCAGCTTGGAACTCCTTCGATGTTTACGGGAAGAAAACAATATTCAAAACAATTATTGTCGGCCGACCTGGAAACCATCAAATCCTATTATCTGGATCGTGGCTATATTAACTTTAATATTGATTCTACTCAGGTATCGCTTACTCCGGATAAACAGGATGTTTATATCACTATCAATCTTACAGAAGGGGATCAATATACCGTACGCAGTGTTAAGCTGGCTGGTGATCTTATTGTTCCGGAAAAAGAACTTACAGAAATGATTAGTCTCAAGGAGGGTGATGTTTTTTCACGCAAGGAAGCTGTGGAAAGTACCAAGCGCATTAGTGATCGTTTATCTGATGATGGTTATGCCTTCGCGAACGTCAACATTGTACCTGATATTGATAAGGACTCGCGCACGGTCGGCATTACCATGTTTGTTGATCCTGGCAAGCGGGTTTATGTAAGAAGGGTAAATATTGTCGGTAACGACAAAACCAAAGACGAAGTCATTCGCCGTGAACTACGTCAGTTTGAAGGCGACTGGATGTCGGCCAAGCAGGTATCCCTGTCACGTACCCGCCTTGATCGGACCGGTTATTTTGAGCAAGTAAATGTTGAGACCCCTGCCGTGCCCGGCACCAGCGATCTGGTTGATATTAATTATTCGGTGAAAGAGCAGCCGACCGGTAATCTGTCTGCGGGGATTGGTTATTCTGATACCCAAGGGGTATTGCTCAATCTGGGGATCAGCCAGGAAAACTTTCTNGGCACCGGCAAACGTGTTGCGGTNAATATTGATAACAGNCAGGTCACCCAGAACTACAGTTTTAGTTACACCAATCCCTATCACACNATCGAGGGTATCAGTCGCGGTTTCCGGGTCTATTACCGTGCAGTNGATGCACTGGAAGCGAATATCTCCAACTACACCACAGACAGCTACGGGGCAGATTTGAATTACGGCTTTCCGTTGAGTGAGACGAGCACCGCTCGGCTGTCGCTCGGCTATGAAAGCACTGAATTGCTGTTAGCCGATGAAAGTTTGGGAATATCACAGGATATCGTTGATTTTGTTCAGGAAAATGGTAATGTGTATGACGATTTTCCGCTCTCGGCTTCCTGGATCAGGGATACGCGCAATAGACGCCTGATGGCGAACAAGGGGTCATTGACCACCCTGAGTTCGGAAGTCACAATACCGAGCAGTGATCTGGAATATTACAAAGTGAATTTCAGGCATTTACACTATATTCCATTCGGCAAGGTGACAACCTTGTCCCTCAATACTTCCCTGGGTTATGGGGATGGGTATGGGGATACGAGCCGGTTACCACCGTTCAAGAACTATTTTGCCGGGGGCAGTCGTACGGTTCGTGGTTATGACAGTAATAGCCTGGGTCCGCGCGATTCGGTTACTGGCGATCCCATTGGGGGTGATAGAATGGTCATCGGTAACATCGAGTTGATCTTACCGAATCCGCTGGAGACCGAAGAGGGCTCCGGCTCGACCCGTATCACTGCCTTTGTCGATGTGGGTAATGTGTTCCGCGACAAGGTTGAATGGAGTGAACTGCGTGCTTCTACCGGCCTGGCCCTGTTATGGCTCAGTCCGGTTGGTGCGTTGACGTTCAGTTATGCCATCCCGTTCAATGATCAAGAAGGTGACGAATTACAGGCATTCCAGTTTACGCTTGGATCTGCATTCTAGGTAAAGGTGAAGAGATTGAAAACTTGTTTTAGACTTTTCGCATTTGTATTGTTTTTGGTATGTGTCAGCCCATCTGTTTATGCACAGGATATTCGGCTTGGGTTTGTTAATACCGCGCAGATAATGAATGAGGCGCCCCAAGCCGATGCAGCGAGAGAAAGACTCAAAAATGAATTCAAGTCGCGGGATGAAAAAATTGTAGCTCTGCAGAATGATCTAAAAGCGTTAGAAGAGGAAATTAACAAGAACAGCCCGATAATGAGCAACGATGTGCTTAATAAAAGTGAACGTAAAGTGGTTTCATTAAAGCGGGATATCAAGCGTGCCAAAGAAGAATTTAATGAGGATTTGAATATTCGTCGTAATGAAGAACTGGCAAAGCTGCAAAAGCAGGTCTATGAAACTATCGTCGCCGTCGCAAAAGAAAAAAATTATGATGTTATTCTGGGTGATAGCGTATTGTTCGCCAGCAAGCGCGTTGATTTAACCAGCCAGGTAATCGAGAAATTAAAACGAGATTTCAATCAGGCTAGCGCAGCAGGTTCACCGAAGTAAACTTATTGGGGATCGAAAGTGAGATTTACCCTCAAGGAGCTGGCTGATGCGATTGGTGGGACCATAGATGGTGATGCATTAATAGAAGTACATAGTATCAATACACTAACCGACGCGGTTGCTGGACAAATTACCTTTTTGTCCGATTCACGGTTTAAAAAAGAAATGCAGAATACGGCTGCTTCCGCGGTTATTTTACGTCAACAAGACCGGGATGCTTGTCCGGTCACCGCCCTGATTGTCGAGAATCCCTATGCGGCCTATGCCAAGGTAACCAATCTTCTTTATCCAAGCAGGAGAGAGGAGGCCGGTATACACACATCAGTGGTGGTGGGTGAGGGTTGTGAGATTGCAACCGATGTCTGGATAGGTCCACACAGTTATGTTGGCAAGAATGTGCGCATTGCACCGGGATGCCAGATTGGTCCTGGTTGCCTTATTGAGGATAATGTGCAGATTGGTGCCAACACGGTGTTATTGGGCAATGTGACAGTGATGCATGACTGTAATCTGGGGGAGGGAGTGTTGATACATCCCGGTGCAGTGATAGGTAGTGACGGTTTTGGTCAGGCCAATGACAAAGGGTGCTGGATCAAGATTCCTCAGATTGGTCGTGTCCTGATCGAAAATGATGTGGAAATCGGAGCCAATACGACCATCGATCGAGGTTCTATTGGTGATACGGTCGTGGAAGAGGGCGTCAAACTGGATAACCTGGTTCATATTGCCCATAACGTGCGCGTGGGCGCCCACACGGTAATTGCGGCAGGGACAGGCATTGCCGGTAGCACCACAATTGGTCGAAATTGCATGATTGGCGGTTCTGTCGGAATTTCCGGTCACCTGACGATCGCAGATAATGTTACACTAACCGGCAGAACAACGGTCCTGCAATCAGTGAAAGAAGCAGGCGTCTACTCGTCGGGTACGCCAGTAGAGCCAAACAGGCAGTGGCACAAAAATTATACCCGTTTTAAACAGCTCGATGAGATGGCAAAACGGATCAAAACACTTGAGAAGATGCTAGCCACACTAGAAGAGAAGGGAAACTGACTTTGAATTCGCTTGACATATATGACATTCTGAAACATTTGCCACATCGGTATCCTTTTCTGTTGATTGACAGAGTTGTGGATTACGAACCTGGTAAAACCCTGGTGGCGATAAAAAATGTGACTCACAATGAACCGCATTTCCCGGGCCATTTTCCCAATCGGCCAATCATGCCCGGCGTGTTGATTCTTGAGGCCCTGGCCCAGGCAACCGGTATTCTGGCCTTCAAGACGGCAGATCGTATTCCCGATGACAATTCGCTGTATTACTTCGTTGGCATTGATAATGCGCGCTTCAAACAACCGGTTGAACCCGGTGACCAACTGCGCTTAGAAGTAGAGTTCGTTAAACAGATGCGTGGTATCTGGAAATTCAAGGGTCAGGCTCTGGTTGACGGGAAGGTTGTTTGTTCTGCGGATCTAATGTGTGCGGAGCGTGAGGTGGAATGAGTATCGACCCGCGTGCCGTCGTCGATCCTGCTGCCACAATCGCTGATGACGTCACCATTGGCCCTTTCTCGGTCATTGGCCCCGGTGTAGAAATTGGTGCTGGTAGTTGGATCGGTCCTCATGTGGTGATCAACGGGCCGACCCGGATCGGAAGCGACAATCGGATTTTCCAGTTTGCCTCAATCGGTGAGGCCCCCCAGGACAAGAAATTTCATGGTGAAGCCTCACTCCTGGAAATCGGAGATCGCAATACCATTCGGGAGTTTTCCACCATTAACCGCGGCACCGAAGACGGCGGGGGGATCACCCGTCTGGGTAATGACAACTGGTTAATGGCCTATATTCATATCGCGCATGATTGCCTGATTGGTAATAACACTACCTTTGCCAATGGTGCCTCGCTGGCCGGGCATGTGACTGTTGATGATCATGCCATTCTTGGTGGTTTCACCCTGGTCCATCAATTCTGCGCCATTGGTGAGAATGCCTTCTGTGGCATGGGCAGTGCAATCAGTAAAGACATTCCGCCTTATGTGATGGTCAGCGGTAATCCGGCCCAGGCCTTTGGCTTGAATACCGAAGGATTGAAACGTCGTGGCTTTGACAAGGAAGTGATCCGTGGCTTGAAGGAAGCCTACAAGGTGATTTATAGATCGGGTTTAACCGTGGACGAGGCAATGGCGCGTTTACGGGAGTTGGCCGCGAGCACAAAAGAAATTGAAATCATGATCACCTTTCTGAGCCATTCCAGTCGCGGCATTCTGCGCTAGGTTTTTATTTATCCCTGACTGGTTGCGTTATCTGCCAGCATTTCCAGGGTCAAATCTATAATGTCACCCTGTTGCGGCGGCTGCGCCAACAGGCTCTGCACTTGAGCGAGTTTATTGCGAATCCCGTCGCGATACGCTTGATCAAACAGCATCTTTTCAATTTCAGCGACAATTTTCTCTGGCCGGGCATCTTGTTGAATCAGTTCAGGTACCAGGCGCTCATTGGCCACGATGTTGCACAAGCCGATGTAATCCAGCTTGAACATGCTTTTGACAATGGTGAAACTCAGCCAGGCGAGTTTGTTAATGATGACCATGGGTTTGCCCAGCAAGGCGATTTCCAGCGTGACCGTCCCCGAGACGGTAATGATGGCGTCACAGGCTTCCATGACATCATAACTGCGATGCGGGATCATCGTAATGGCCAGTTCCTGATAGTCAGCCAGATAGGGTGCAATGTCCTCGGCCTTTAAAGTGGAGGCAATGGGTAACAGGAACTGCAGTTCGGGATATTTCTGTTTTAATTGTTTGGCCGCAGCAAGAATGATCGGCAACAGGCGTCGAATTTCACTTTGCCGACTGCCGGGAAACAGGCCGACGGTTTGCTTTTGTGGCTCCAACCCGAATTCTTGTAACAGGGTATCTCGATCGGCGCTGGCAAAGACTTCCTCGCTTAGTGGGTGACCAACATAGCGTACCGGTACGTCGTGTTTTTGATAAAAGGTTTCTTCAAACGGAAACACCACCGCCATCATATCAACCCGTTCGCGAATGGTTTTGACCCGGCCTTCGCGCCAGGCCCAGACTTGGGGACTTATATAATAGAGTACCTTGATACCCAGCTGTTTCGCCGTCTGTGCCAGGCGCAGATTGAAATCCGGATAATCGGTAAGAATCAGTAAATCGGGCGGATCCGTGCGCAACAGTTCGCGCATTTGATTCAGGGCACCAAAGATGACCTTGCGATGCGCCAGGACTTCAATCAGCCCGACTACCGCCAGATCGGCCGAATCGATAAGCACATCGACACCGGCCTTGCGCATTTCGGTGCCACCGATACCGAAGAACTGTACATCGGAGCGTTTGCCCAACACACCTGCCGCCAGTTTAGCGGCATGCAGATCGCCGGATGCTTCGCCGGCGACAAGCATCACCCGTTTCATCGCGTTGCCTTACAATGCGGATTTAATGACATCGGTCACCTGGGTGACCATGTCGTCGGTTAACTCGGGGTAGATGGGTAAGGACATGCAATGGCTGGCCACGTCTTCAGTTACCGGCAGGGAGACTGATTGACAAATTTCGGCAAACACTTTCTGTTGATGCAGTGGCACTGGGTAATAAATCGCACAGCCAATGTTATTGGCCTGCAATTGCTGCATGATTGCATCGCGCTGATCCGACAACAGGGTGTATTGGTGATACACATGGGTGCCAAGCCCGTCTTCCTGTGGCGGGGTGACCACATCCGCCAGCAAGCGACTGTAGGTGTGGGCCGCTCGGCGGCGTTCCTGAT
>JGI2160J19893_10000410_pt1 | contig 14842 bp, 10 predicted proteins | sample DeeMarSeWOR28_12_FD_19893 | JGI IMG/M metagenome (IMG submission 19893)
ATTTTTGGCAGATCGCAGCGATATCTCCGAAGAGATTGTTCGGGCCGCCAGCCACCTGAACCAATTCAACCTGATAATGAATGCTGTTATACCTGCTGGTCGAAAGTTAAATTTTTTATTGCAGGAGCTGAATCGGGAATTTAACACCATGGGCTCTAAGATCGGCAACGCTGAAATGGCTCATCTGATCATTGACGTAAAGTCGGAACTCGAAAAGATCAGGGAACAAATACAAAACGTTGAATAGAAGTAGTTTGAAAATGCCATCTAAGGCCCAATGGCTGCGTTGCAGTCCTCCGGTAAATGCTCACATACCCATGTATGCTGCGCTTTCCCGATCGGCCTGACGCCTTGCCCTTGAACCTGATCTGAGGTTTTGAAACCACCTCTAATCACGAGAGCACGAAAAATGAAAAAGAAAAATCTCGTGTTTTCGTGATGAAAAAATTTTCTATAAAGCGCGAAAAAATTTCATTTAAACGGCTGATAAATAATTTTGAAAGGAGATTGAAGATGACAGCAAAGTTGATTAAGGGGACAGAGATCCGCGAAGAGATTCTAAAAGAAATTGCAGATGAGGTTAAAGAAATCAAAGATAAGCACGGCGTGGTTCCGGGTTTGGTGACCATTTTGGTCGGGGAAAATCCGGCCTCCATTTCTTACGTCACGCTGAAAATTAAAACTGCCAATCAGCTGGGCTTCAAAGAAATACAAGACAGCCAGTCTGAAGATATTTCCGAGGAAGCGCTGCTGGCCTTAATCGACAAGTACAATAACGATGATTCCATTCACGGTATCCTGGTCCAGCTTCCACTGCCAAAGCATCTGGATGAGAAAAAGGTACTCAATGCAATAGATCCCGACAAGGATGTGGATGGATTCCACCCGGTGAATGTGGGCCGCCTGATGATTGGCGGCAAGGAAGTTAAATTTCCGCCTTGCACCCCGGCCGGGATTCAGGAAATGATTGTACGCGCCGGTGTGGAAACCAGCGGGGCTGAAGTGGTTGTCGTCGGGCGCTCCAATATTGTCGGCAAGCCCATTGCCAATATGATGCTGCAAAAAGGCGATGGCGCCAATTCAACTGTAACCGTTGTCCATACCCGCACCAAAGATCTGGCCGCCCATTGCAAGCGAGCCGACATTTTAATCGTCGCCGCCGGGGTTCCGGGTCTGGTCAAACCCGAGTGGATTAAACCGGGTGCCTGTGTAATCGATGTCGGGGTCAACCGGGTCGGTGAGAAAGTCAGCGAAAAAACCGGAAAGAAAATCGCCATCTTAAAAGGCGATGTCGATTTTGACGAAGCCAAGGAAATTGCGGGGTCGATCACGCCGGTGCCCGGTGGTGTAGGCCCTATGACCGTTACCATGTTGATGAAAAATACCCTGAAATCTTTAAAATTTAAACTGGGCATTGCCTGATCTTTTTAAGGCTTCGCAACAAAAAAAAACTAAAGTTGAGGTGAGAACAGCCGATATAACAAGTAGATTAAACCATTTATATGTTGACAAACGAATTGTTCCCTAATATATTGTTTTTTAGGACAATTTGATAGATCGTAAGGGCAAAGTCACCGAAAGATGGCGACGCAAAGCCATGGGTCTAAAGCCAAAATGCTAAGACTGCCAGGTTGCCGAATGTTTGAACGAAGAACGCTTTTGGGTGATGGTGGCCCGGAGCGTTCTTTTTTTACGTTTGACCTGGGATTCAAAAATTGCCGGGAAGCTGTAGTATGAGCGATAAAAAGCGCTTCCGCCCTTGACAGGGATATTTGGGTTGTGATACCAAACATTCCCGTAGTGTTTTGAAAGGCTGCAAAAAACCCAACACCATTTACTGATTCAAGTTGAATTCGATCAGCCCTTGTCTGGCAGAGGGATGGTCGTCCATATAAAGAAGACGCGGGACAATTCATAATTTGTTTTAAGGTATTCCGTCATGCGTAAGAAAATATCTTTTGTGGTACTCAGCAATAGCGGGGCGCCGGCCAAACAGGTATCCGCCTCCAAGACCTCCATCCGTTTGGTCAGTTTTTTTCTTGTCGCCTGCCTGATATTCTTTGGCTATGTCATTTACGATTATTTCCAGCTCAAAAAAACAACCCTGCACCTGAAAAACCGCGAGACTCATCTGACGGGCGAACTGGCGGAGATTCAAAATCAACGCAAGCAGATTCAAGACTTTGCCAACGAGATCAATTCGCTAAAAAGCAAGCTGGTAGCCCTGAACAATTTTGAGACGAAAATCCGCATCATTGCCAATATCGAAAAAACCGACGATTCAAACAATATTTTCGGTGTCGGTGGTTCCGTACCCGAAGATCTGGATGCCGGGTTGCCGTTGATGGAAAAACACAACAGCCTGATCCGCGATATGCATGAACAGATTGATGTACTCAACCGCGCATCCATTCATCAACAGAATGAATTCGAATCCCTTCTTAAATCTTTAGAAGATCAACAAAACTTACTGGCATCCACCCCCGCCATCCGACCCATTTCCCGCGGAGAAAAATCCTGGGTGACCTCCAGCTTCGGTTTCCGACAATCTCCTTTTACCGGGCAAAGGGAATTTCACCAGGGATATGATATTTCCGCCAGGGAAGGAACACCGGTTTTGGCGACTGCTGATGGCGTGGTCATTTTTGTCGGCCGTAAAGGACTGCTGGGCAGTACCATTATCATTGATCACGGCCATGGTATGGTCACCCGCTTCGGGCACTGTCAAAAATTTCTGAAAAAACGCGGTGAAAAGGTCAAACGCTGGGAACCCGTCGCTCTGGTTGGAAATACCGGCCGCAGCACCGGCCCCCACGTGCATTACGAAGTGCGCCTGAACGGGATTCCGGTTAATCCAACGAAGTACATTCTGAATTAAGACTCCTCCAAGGGTTCATCTCTTATCCCTCCTAAAGCGGTCCACAGGTACGCCGATATAATGGCATCCGCAATTTTGGATTTAAATTTGCTATTGAGAGAAACCCGAAATTTGGTATAATTCACCCCAGGAGACCCATTTTTAAATATGGACACTCAATTTAGATTAAATACAATTTAACGGGAAGGTGACACCCCCGAGATGTTACTCAATGCATTGACCAAAGTTTTTGGCAGCAAAAACGAAAGGGAACTGAAGCGGATGCAGCCTCTGGTGGAGCGCATCAATGCGCTTGAGGCTGAAGTTCAGGCCATGGGCGATGACCAGCTCAGGGCTCAGACGCCCAAGTTTAAAGAGCGCATCAACCAGGGCGAACCCCTGGATGACATTTTGCCCGAAGCCTTTGCGACGGTGCGAGAAGCGTCGCTGCGGGCATTGAAAATGCGGCATTTTGACGTCCAGTTGATCGGCGGTATCGTCCTGCATGAGGGCAAAATTGCCGAAATGAAAACCGGTGAGGGCAAAACCCTGGTCGCCACGCTGCCGGCGTATTTGAACGCTTTGACCGGAAAGGGCGTGCATATTGTTACGGTAAATGATTATCTGGCCCGTCGCGACACCGAATGGATGGGGCATATCTATCAATTTCTGGGTTTATCCATGGGCACGATTGTCCATGGACTGGACGATGTCGAACGCAAGGCGGCGTATGCCGCAGACATCACCTATGGAACCAACAATGAATTTGGTTTTGATTATCTCAGAGACAATATGAAGTTTGATCATAAGTCGCTGGTTCAACCCATGCTCAATTTTGCCATTGTCGATGAGGTCGACAGCATATTGATCGATGAGGCCCGCACGCCGTTGATCATTTCGGGCCCGGCGCAAAAATCGACCGATTTATACTACCAGGTCAACGGCCTGATACCGCGACTTTCCGCTGCCACGCATTACAGCATTGATGAAAAGGCGCGATCGGCAACCCTGACCGAAGAAGGCGTTGCCAGGTGCGAGCAACTGCTCAAAGTCGACAATTTGTTTGATCCCCGATACATCGAGTTGCTGCACCATATCAACCAGGCCCTTAAAGCCCATACCCTGTTTAAGCGCGATGTTGATTACATTGTCAAAGATGGTGAAGTGATTATCGTCGATGAGTTCACCGGCCGTCTGATGCCCGGCCGCCGATACAGCGAAGGCCTCCACCAGGCGCTGGAAGCCAAGGAAAACGTTAAAATTGAAAATGAAAACCAGACGCTGGCCACCATTACCTTTCAAAACTATTTTCGCATGTATGATAAACTCGCCGGTATGACCGGTACGGCCGATACAGAAGCGGCGGAGTTTAAAAAGATTTATGACCTCGATGTGATGGTCATCCCCACCAATATGCCGATGATTCGCAAGGATTTTCCGGATGTGATTTATAAAACCCGCAAAGATAAATTTGAGGCGGTTTTAGATGAAATCAAGGAATTGAATACTATCGGGCAGCCGGTGCTGGTGGGTACAATTTCAATTGATGTATCCGAGAACCTCAGTAATAAATTGAAAAAACGGGGTATCCAGCACGCCGTGCTGAACGCAAAAAATCATGAAAAGGAAGCCGAGATCATTGCCATGGCCGGGCAGCGGGGCGCGGTGACGATTTCGACCAACATGGCCGGCCGCGGCACCGACATCGTTCTGGGAGAAGGCGTTACCGATCTTGGCGGGCTGCACATTCTCGGCACCGAGCGACATGAGAGCCGCCGGATCGACAATCAGCTGCGGGGCCGCTCCGGTCGGCAGGGAGACCCGGGCTCATCGCGCTTTTATCTGGCACTGGAAGATGACTTGCTGCGCATTTTCGGCGGTGAGCGCATTACCGGCATTATGGAGAAGCTGGGCATGCCGGACGGCGAGCCGATCGAGCACAATATGATCAGCCGGGCCATTGAAAATGCGCAGCGGCGGGTGGAAGGGCATAATTTTGAAATTCGCAAACAGCTGCTTGAATATGATGACGTCATGAATCAGCAGCGGGAGGTTATTTATCGGCAGCGCCGCGAAGCTTTGGACGGAAAAAGTCTGCAACCCGCGATTGTCGAAATGATCAGGGAAAAAGCCGAAGAAATCGCCGATGTCTATGCCGGAGAAAAAGCCCTGCCTGAAGAATGGGATTTAAAAGGCATTCGCGATGCCATTTTTAAACAGTTTAACTTCCATTTGGACGGTTTTGATGGGGACATGCTGGAGAATCTGGATCGTGAAGGTCTGGCGGATTTGATTTTTGACGCCGCCCGCTCGCTTTATGATCAGCGCGAATCGGCCATCGGCCCCGAAAATTTCAGGCAACTGGAGCGGATGGTCATGCTGCAAACGGTGGACGGTCTCTGGAAAGATCATCTGCTTTCTATGGATCATCTTAAAGAAGGTATCGGCTTAAGGGGCTATGCCCAGCAAAATCCGCTGATCGTCTATAAAAAAGAGGGCTTTGATATGTTTAATGAAATGATTTCCCGGGTTAAAGACGAGACCCTCGGGATCCTGTTTCGCATCCAGATAGAAGAGCCTAAAAAAATAGACGATTTGCGCCGGCCCAAAGAGCAGAAACTGGTGTTTTCAGGCGGCGAAGGACCGGCAAAGCCTAAAACGGCTCAACGCCAGGGCAAAAAGGTAGGCCGCAATGCGCCCTGCCCGTGCGGCAGCGGTAAGAAATATAAAAAATGTTGCGGCCGGTAGCCTTTGTCAGAACAAAATTAAATTGCTGCCCTTTACAAGCAAGGATTCAGATGATTATTATAAATGCATTGACCAGCCCGGACGAGACGGGGGCAGCACCTTATAGGGCCATTTGCTGAATATCAGCGTCAAGAGTTTTGGACCTAAATTGGAGCGATTGTCGAGATTTGAAACGCTCCTCTTAGGCTGGAGAGGGTTTCCATGGGAGAGTTTCATCCCGAACTGGAAGAGGGTGTTCGTTCAAAGACCGCCAAAGATGTCAAAGAACCCCCGATGTACAAGGTGTTGCTTTTGAATGATGATTACACCACCATGGATTTTGTTGTTGGCGTTCTGCGATTTGTGTTCCACAAATCACCGACCGACGCGATTCATATCATGCTCAATGTGCACCACCAGGGTGTCGGGCTGTGCGGAATATATCCTTTTGAAGTTGCGGAAACCAAAGTCAATACGGTTGAAGCCCTGGCCCGTGAAAAAGGCTTTCCGCTAAAATGCACAATGGAAAGAGAGTAGGTCATGATCAGCAAGGAACTTAGCGCTACACTCGGCTTTGCTGTTAAGGAGGCGAAAAGAAGACGACATGAATACGTCAGCATTGAACATATTCTGTTCGCCATACTTAATGACTCCACCGGAATTGAAATAATCGAAAATTGCGGCGGCGATGTAGACAATCTTTTGGATTCGCTTGAAAACTTTTTTGAAGAAAAGATCGAGCGGATTCCGGAAGGCAATGATTATGTATTGCAGCAGACCATCGGCTTTCAACGGGTGATCCAGCGAGCGGTCAATCACGCGCGTTCAGCTGAAAAGCAGGAGGTCGCCGTTGCGGATGTTCTGGCCTCCATTTTCCTTGAAAAAGATTCGCACGCTGAATACTTTTTAAGTTCCGAGGGTGTTACGCGCCTGGATGTTCTGAACTATATCTCTCACAGTGTCGCAAAAGATCCGTTTACCGATGATTCCGCCGGACTGTTGCAGCCCGGCAGAGAAGAAAGAGACCGCAAGCAAAAGGCCAATCCGTTGGAGCTTTTTACGCTGAATCTGATTGCACTGGCTGGCGATGGCAAACTGGATCCGCTGATTGGACGGGAAACGGAGCTGGAACGCACCATGCAGGTACTCTGTCGACGGCGCAAAAACAATCCGGTCTTTGTCGGCGATCCCGGTGTGGGGAAAACCGCGATGGCTGAAGGTTTGGCGCAGAAGATACAGAAAGGCGACGTTCCCGATCTGTTGAAAGGCATGGAGATTTTTTCCCTCGATCTGGGAGGGCTGCTGGCCGGGACGAAATTCCGCGGAGATTTCGAGCAGCGTTTAAAAGGCGTCATTGCCGAACTGCAAAAGAAACCCAAAGCCATTTTGTTCATCGATGAAATTCACACCATTGTTGGGGCGGGGGCGACCAGCAGCGGGTCCATGGACGCCTCCAACATTTTGAAACCCGTTCTGGCCAGTGGTGAAATCCGCTGCATCGGCTCATCAACCTTTGAAGAGTTTAAGAACCATTTTGAAAAGGACCGGGCGCTTTCACGACGCTTCGAGAAAATTGAAATTATGGAGCCGCCGGTTACTGAAAGCATAAAAATTTTAAAAGGCCTGCGATCCCGCTATGAAGAACATCATGGTTATGCCTATACGGATGCCGCGTTAAAGGCAGCGGTTGAACTTTCCAATAAATATCTCAGAGATCGGTTTTTGCCCGATAAGGCCATCGATGTCATTGACGAGGCCGGCGCCTTTATCCGTCTTTCGGGCTCAACCCAGCGCAAAAAGATTAATCCGGCGGATATTGAAAAAATCGTTGCTAAAATGGCCCGGGTGCCGACCCAGAGCGTATCCACATCCGATCGCTCCAAGCTCGAAAATCTAGAAAACGGCCTAAAAAAGGTTGTTTTCGGGCAGGATGATGCTATCAGCGCTTTGGTGACGTCCATCAAACGGTCGCGTGCCGGACTGGGATCACCGGAAAGGCCTGTGGGGTGCTTTTTGTTTACCGGTCCCACCGGTGTCGGGAAAACCGAAGTTTCACTTCAGGTGGCGCGCATTCTGGGTGTGGAGTTTATGCGCTATGATATGAGCGAATATATGGAAAAACATGCTGTGGCCCGTCTGATCGGCGCACCACCCGGCTATATCGGATTTGACCAGGGCGGGCTGCTGACTGACGGCGTCCGCAAACACCCACATTCTGTATTGCTGATGGATGAGATTGAAAAAGCCCACCCGGATCTGTTTAACATTTTGCTGCAGGTCATGGATCATGCCACTTTGACCGACAATAACGGACGCAAGGCGGATTTCCGAAATGTCATTCTGATGATGACCTCCAATGCCGGCTCAAGAGAGATGAGCGCTGCGAATATTGGTTTCGGTCAGACCCACAAGGGCGCTCAATCCAAAGGGAAAAAAGCCATCGAAAAATTGTTCAGCCCCGAATTCAGGAACCGGCTGGACGCCACCATTACATTCAACGCTTTGGACCTGGAAATCATGGAACTGATCGTGGACAAATTCGTTGCGGAGCTGAATCAACAGCTGGCCATCAAAAAAGTGGCTCTGACGATTTCGCCCGCGGTGCGAACCTGGCTGGCAAAAAAAGGTCACGACCCGACATATGGCGCCAGGCCGCTGAGCCGGGTAATTCAAACGGAAATCAAAGACAAACTTTCCGATGCGATCCTGTTCGGTGAATTGCAGAATGGCGGTCTTGTATCCCTTGACCTGGCCGGCGATGAACTCGCATTTATCTACGGCTAACATGAATTCAGGAATTTAGGGGTTTAAGGATTCAGGGATTAAGGAATTAAAATTGGAATAAATAATCAATGCCTAAATTCCCCAATTCATCAATTCCTCAATATCCAATTTGAATGCCTGTTTACCTTCTATCCGACGATTTAGCATTTCCCTCCCCGCAGCTTGCCCGGAAAGAAGGCCTTTTGGCTGTTGGCGGAGATCTGGGTCAGGAGCGCCTGCTGCTCGCTTATCAAATGGGCATTTTCCCTTGGTATTCCAACGATGAGCCGATCATGTGGTGGTCACCGGACCCCCGTCTGGTGCTCTATCCATCCGAATTCAGGATATCCCGGTCGTTGAAAAAGACAGTCAAAAAACAGATATTTGAGTTGACCGTGGACCAGGCCTTCGAGGCGGTGATAAACGCCTGCGCCCGCAGCCGGACCCCAGCAGATGAAGGCACATGGATTGTTGCGGATATGATTGACGCCTATTGCAGGCTGCACGAGTCCGGGCTGGCGCATTCGGTTGAGGCCTGGCAGAATGGCAAGCTGGCCGGAGGTCTTTACGGTGTTTCGCTGGGCAAATGTTTCTTCGGGGAATCAATGTTTACCCGCGTCACCGATGCGTCCAAAGTTGCCCTGGTGGCCCTGGTTGAACACCTGCAAGCCCTGGAATTCGACCTGATCGACTGCCAGATCAGCACGCCGCATCTGCTCGGTTTCGGTGCACGGGAAATACCCAGAATCCGGTTTCTCAGAGAATTGGTGCACGCACTCAAATCCCCCACGCTTAAAGGCAAGTGGTCTTTTACCGCGTTGCCCGTCTGAATTCACAGCATTTCATTTCAGATCGCATCGTCTTGACATAATCCGAATATTCCGTTTAGACTACAGATTCTTTAATTTCCAGACCGCAGCCCGCAAATCGGATGAGCACTGAAGAGGAGGTAATTTGAGAATGGAAAAGGACTGCATTTTCTGTCAGATCGCCCATGGTCATACGGAGACCGAAATTTTGTTTGAAACCGACGCCCTGGTGGTATTTAAAGACATCAATCCGCATGCGCCGGTTCACCTGTTGTTCGTGCCCAAAAAACATATCCGCAGCGTCAACGATCTCACCGATGAGGATCAGAGGATCCTGTCGGAATTGGTTATGGTGGCCAAAGACATGGCAAAAGCGCACGGCGTTGCCCGATCCGGCTATAAGCTGCTGTATAACGTGGAAAGGGGCGGGGGGCAGGTGATATTTCACTTACATCTCCATCTCATTGGTGGCTGGTAGTTTCCCTTCCTGAAATGGTTATTTTTCCGACAGGCAGCGTTCTCCGCGAATTTCAGCCTTCCGAGCACTTCAAGTGCGCCGAAGGCTAAAATTCTTGTTCGGACTTGCCTATCAAAAAAATCCCTCATTTCAGAAAGGGAACATTCTTTTATTTTTTCCTTTGAAATCGCGGCAAGATGCCGCTCCCACATAGTTGAGCAGGTTGGGTTGAGGTTACGAAACCCACATTAAAAAGATGAAAATACCATACAGCCAGAATGCCGGGTTATACATTCATATTCCGTTTTGTATGCGGAAATGTCCTTATTGTGACTTTTATTCGGAAGTTGACTTAGCGCTGATACCGAGATTTCTGGAAGCCCTCATCGCTGAAATGCAGAAGGTTCCTGCCGAAGGCCTTTGCTTTGATACGCTGTATATCGGCGGGGGAACACCCTCCGTTTTGGCTGATCGTGATATTAGTCGTATCGTAACTGCCGTCTTCCGAAATTTTGATTTTCGGCCCGATACGGAAACCACCATCGAAGTCAACCCCGGGACCGCGTCCATTGAGCACCTGAAGGGCTACCATGAAGCTGGCATTACTCGGATCAATGTCGGCGTGCAGTCGTTTCATCAGAAAAATCTCAATTTTCTGGGCCGCATTCATACTGCCGATCAGGCCCGCAACGTCATCACTGACGCTCACCGGGCTGGATTTCAGAGTATCGGGCTTGACCTAATCTACGGCCTGCCGGGCCAAACCGAAGCCGATTGGCTTGAAGATCTGAAACAGGCACTGGAATACGGGCCGACCCATCTGTCCTGTTACATGCTGACCTATGAAAACGGGACATCCTTGCAAAAGGATCTGGAAGCAGGTCGTATTCAACCGCTGGCCGAAGACACCGTGCGCGCACAGTTTGAAGCGACAATCGATTTTTTAGAAGATCATCAATATTTTCAATACGAAACATCCAATTTTGCGCTGATCGGAAGAAACGGAAAATCGCACTTCTCCAGGCATAACCTGAAGTACTGGACGCGGGTGCCTTACATCGGCCTGGGACCTTCAGCGCACTCCTTTGTCGAACCGCAGCGCTACTGGAATGTATCGAGTGTCGCTGAATATATTGCCGCAGTCGAATCCGGCAGGCTGCCGCTTGCAGAAAGGGAGGTGCTATCTCAGGAACAGCAGGTTATTGAAACCATTTACTTGGGCTTGAGAATGACCGGGGGAATTGATTTGGTGAGTTTTAAAAATAAATTCCGAATTGACTTCCTGGATGCATTTAAAGAATTAACTTCGGATCTAAAAAAGAGAAATTATATCACCATCACGAAAGGCCACTGTGCGCTGACCCGGCAGGGCAGGGCCTTTTTGGACGGTATCAGCGCCATGTTTGTTAAAACCACTTCTATCAGGAATTGAACCATACATTTGGTTAGAAACGATAAGCATCAAACTGCAAAAGAGCCATGATTTGAATACCGCTGTCAAATTTGTGGCTGCGACAGACTTCTGCCTGTGCCATTTTCCATTAATCCTGCCGCACAACTATCCAACCATCTGAAATTTATAAGTATATTATTTAAGGCAACTCTTTGAGAGAATTGGTATGCTTCTTGCTGCTTAATCATAAGAAATGGAAACAAATTAGCAGGAGGGCCTGAGCCGTGTGCCGCAAAATAATATTAGTAACTGTTTTTGGCCTTTTTTTAATTGGCTGCGCCGCTATGGGACCCGGTTCTGCACCGAAGACCCCGGAACTGATTGTTAAAGTTCGGGCCGCGGAATCGGAGCAGGGCGAAGCGCGTGAGGATCAAGGTATCACCCGATTGATGGAGGTTCCCAATCAGGAAGGTCGTCTTTCTGACTTGTCGTTTATTTCGAAAGACAGGGCCTATGTTAAAATTTTCTCCGATCTGTCGGTTTCGGATGTCACCCGATTGTGGAACGACATTGTGGTGCTGGAACTTAATTCCAGCATTCGCGATGTGGATCTGTTTATCAATTCACCCGGGGGCGATGCATTTTCGGGGCTTGCGCTGGCCGATCAAATCGAACGCGCTCAACGCAGGGGGTTTCGTGTCACTGCTCACGCGTCCGGTATTGTTGCCAGCGCGGCTGTACCGGTGTTTGCCGTTTGCAATCCCAGGCTGGCAGCCCCGGGGACAATCTTTATGGTTCATGAAGCTGAGCTCTGGAAGTGGCCGGGTCGCGAGACGGCATCGGACATCAGTTCCCAAAATGAGCTGATGGGACTGCTGCGGGATCGTTATCTCGGTAAATTGGTAACCCGTACCAAACTGGCCAAGGAAAAATGGGAACAGCTGGAAAACAAGACGACCTGGTTCAGTGCGGAAAAAGCCCTGGAATGGGGCCTGGTGGATAAAATAGACTGAATTGCTGAACGGCCAACGGGCAAATTTTTCTCTTTCGGAGAAAAAAGTTTCCCGCCTTACCCCTTGCGTAGCTTTCGGACATCTCCGACCCTCAGCGTCACATTCGTCGAGTCGAAATATTCTGCCAGCGGAATGACGTACTTTCTCGAGACGCCGGTCATTTCTTTGAATTGCGGTGTGGTGACCTGCCCTTGAGCCTCCAGAAATTCCACCAGTTTTTTCTTGAGCGCATTGATTGCTGCGGCATGGAAGTACAACTCTTCCTTCACTTTAACGATAGCGCCTTCAGCCACCAGGTGCATCAGAACATCTTTGGCGCGTTTCGCATCGATATCAAGGGAACTGGCCAGCTCTTTGAAATAGGGTGGCTGCAGACCGGTGTTAAGATAGGTTTTCAGAATTTTATCCCTGACATCCGCCTGTTTGCCGCCAAGGGAAACCGTATGCGAAGCCAGGCGGATGATGTTTTCTTCCTGAGCGATTTCTTTTTCTTTGATCATCTGATTCATCGTCAGGTTGAACAGCTTTGAAGTCAGCAGGGGAGGGAATTTGGTCTTGAGTTCCTCTTTTGACATGCCCGGTTTAAGGGTGTTGGCTTTATGATATTCGGCAAGCTGATTTCGGATGTCTTTTTTTAGCTGTTCAAAACAGATGTGGTGAAAATAGATCCGTTTTTCCTTATCGACCTGAATGAGCGTTCTCTGGGACAGTAAGCCCTGGAGAACGGTTTCAAGCGCTTTATCGGACAAGTTGGTCATCATTTTCAGATGTGCGTAGGAGACCCCCTGGTAGCCGGCGGCTTCAACTTGAAATGAAATCACGGATTCCGGCGCCTGATGGTCCAATGCTTTTAAAGCTTCAACCGCATCGGGTTTGAGGCGCTTGTGCTTCAATGGGATGGGATTTAAGACTTTGCCGCCGCCAACGGTTGATATAGGAGAATAGCTGCGGATGACGAAACGGTCATCTTTTACGAGCGCCACCGGTGTATCCAATCGCAGCTGGACGACAGTGTCATCGCCGGGTGAAAGTTCGCCGCGATCCAGCAAAATCAGGTTGCCGAGAACCTCGCTGGTGCCGGTGTGAAATCGCACCCGGGTGCGATTCTTCAGCGGCTTTTTATTGCCGGCAAGATAGTGCAGGGCGACGTCCACCATGTAGCTTGCTTCAAGGGTGTTGGGCTTGGAGAGCACCTCCCCGCGGTGGATGGCTTCCTTTTCAAGCCCCTGGAAATTAATTGCGGTGCGCATGCCGGGGCCGGCCTCGTTGGCACTTTTGTTGTGAACCTGAATCCCGCGCACTTTGGATGTAATTCCCGAGGGGTAAATCATGATCGTATCGCCCACCTGAACCCGGCCCGAAATCAGGGTGCCGGTGATGACGGTTCCGAATCCCTTCATGGTAAAGACCCGGTCAATCGGCAACCGGAAAAGATCAGAGGGTGGGCGCTCGGGGATTGTGGCGGCGAGATCATCCAGGATTTTGATAAATTCCGGAATGCCTTTGCCGGTTGTGGAAGACACTGTGGCGACGGGGGCATTCTCCAAAAAAGTGCCCCTGACAAAATCGCGTATATCTTCAAGGGCCAGTTCGAGCCACTCGTCATCGACCATATCGATTTTGGTCACGGCCACCATGCCGTATTTCACGCCCAGCAGGGTGCAGATATCCATATGTTCGCGCGTCTGGGGCATAACGCCCTCATCGGCTGCGATGATCATCACGACAATATCGATGCCGGTTGCCCCGGCCACCATGTTTTTTATAAATTTTTCGTGACCCGGTACATCCACAATGCCCAGATGCTGCCCGCTGGGAAGATCCAGGGCGGCAAATCCCAGCTCAATGGTGATGCCCCGCTCTTTTTCCTCTTTTAATCGATCGGTATCGGTGCCGGTCACCGCCTTGATCAGGCTGGTTTTGCCATGATCGATATGCCCTGCGGTTCCCAGAATAATCTGCTTCAATGAACGAATCTCCCTGTAAAATTATTCGCTGCGAGACGTATGGTTTTAATGGGCTTCGATTTGATTTTTTCTTCGCGCCTCTGCGTCTTTGCTTGAGGGGTCAGCTTTTTTTTCTTTTCCGCAAGTATTCCGCAAAATACGCCAACCCGACCAATATGATCGCAAGGCCCACGACATACACCGGATCGATCCGGCCGTAAAACATTCGGGTAACAAGGGCGGCAAACGCCAGACCGACAACGGCTCTGATTACAAAAATGGTCAGCTGATTCACTGTTTAAACTTTCCTGAGGATTTAGAAGTGGTTTCAAGTCACAAAATGTTTAGCCGAGAAGGACAAACCCGTCAACCCTATATTTAAGTCTCGGGTCATCGTTCACGGGCAACTATCGCCACCCGGGATATTAACCCTAACCACACTTTTTGTGCTTGAAAAGATAGATCCGATTTGATACTTAGAGTTGCTTTAAATCATGTGGTTTTCTGACTTCCGAATTCCGCATTCGAACCTCCTAATTCATGTTTATGGTGGGTGTAGCTCAGCTGGTAGAGCACCGGGTTGTGGCCCCGGCGGTCGTGGGTTCAAATCCCATCACTCACCCCATTTCAAAGCCTCAATAAAGGCGGTATCAGGGATTGGGTACGGGGTATTGGTTTATCAAATGCTTATCGGATTTTGTTGACACTGAAAGGATTCAAAAACATCTGATCTCTGCCAATACCCAATACCAAATAACCCATAACGCAGAATTTAGCTATGCTCAATTCTGCCAATGCGCCCGTAGCTCAGCTGGATAGAGCGCCGGACTTCGAATCCGTAGGCCGCAGGTTCGAATCCTGCCGGGCGTACCAGTAA
>JGI2160J19893_10000411_pt1 | contig 14833 bp, 14 predicted proteins | sample DeeMarSeWOR28_12_FD_19893 | JGI IMG/M metagenome (IMG submission 19893)
CTCAAATCCAGGACCAGCTTATCACGACCAACCAGGGCCTCTATTTCCTTCAGCCGGTCAGTAAAAATCTGCCCTTCTTTGAAAACATACGAGGTAACGATAACAGCTGATGCGCCCTGATCCAGCCAATAACAGGCATTTTTTGTAGTTATGCCGCCGCCGGCCTGCAAACCCTGCGGAAAAGCCTGGAATGCCTCCCTGGCAGCATTCTCATTACCGGGACCGAGCATGATGACATGCCCGCCGTACAGATTGTCACGTCTGTACATTTCGGCATAATATGATGAAGAAAACTCTGAGGTAAAATTGGTCCTGAGCGTATCCGGACTGTCGTCGCTCAAGGTAGAGCCCACAATTTGCTTAACCTTTCCATTATGCAAATCTATGCAGGGCCTGAATTTCATAATCCTTAATCCTTGACGGAATATTGATTAAAACGGGTTGGATTTTATGATTTTAAAGATATTTGGAGGATCATTTCTATTTTTTCATATTTTAGATATTTAAAAGAGCTGCCCTCCGGGGCCGTCATCTGCACCCCATTTCCTGTGTCATCATCCGTCCGACATGGAAAACCATAGCCGAACAGACTCTTCCTTGGATCTGGGACACATCTAACGGCTCAAGGATTCAGCATAATGTTAACAATACACGAAATAAAAAACGGATCAACCCTCCTTGACCATCATTGTGGAGGGATCAAGATTAAGAATTTTACCAGCGGCGCCGTCATATTCATCCTTGATGATATTGAGAAGAATTGAATTTTTCTCGGGCTGCAGGATAATAACCGTGTCGAACAGGCCGTCAACTTCGTGGCAGGGAGCAGGAACCCCCGCAGCACTCTTTCTTTCATCCTCTCGGTGCCGCAGAGCAGAAAACCAGCCCTGGACATTCATGGCAGCCATCATTTCTTTCAGGTCCATGACCGAATCATAGTCAGCCTCTGTAAAATCATAGCCGTCGATGACAAGGATGTCAGGCCTGAAAATATTNTGGTACACGAGATCGTTCAAACGCTCTTCNAGTTTCGGTCTGCTGAAGGCTGACTCTTTAAAGGTCATAATCATGCGGTTGCGCATNAGCTCATCTTCGACTTCAGTTGCATTNTCCAACTGAAAACCTNCAGCGATATATTTNAAGATGTCTTCATACCAGGCCTTGGCTTTTTCCAGTCCTTCACCGATACTTACATGCAGTACTTTCTGGCTCCGNAACATNGAGTCCATNGCAATCTGTACCAGAATGGCTGTTTTGCCCAATCCAGCCCGGGCCATTATCAACCCCATGCGGTGATCAGGCAGGGACTCTGAATCCAAGGGATTAAGGACGCGTAACGGGTTTTTTTTGATCAACTCCTCTTTCTGCATAATACAACTCCTAAAAAACCTAATTATTAAAGGCTATTATTTATGACTTTTGCTTCTCTTCCTGAAATTTTTTAATTATTTCCTCGGAAACTGACTTGGGCACCTGTTTATAGGTGGCAAACTCCATGGTAAATTCAGCTTTACCCTGGGTCAGGGAACGCAATACCGTGGAGTAGCCGAACATCTCCGACAATGGCACCTCGGCCTCCACTGAAGTGTAGTTCGCTTCCTCAACAGTACCAACAATAATACCCCGTCTTTGGTTCAAGCTGCCCATGACCGCTCCCTGGAACTCCGAGGGGCCCTCCACAGCAACTTTCATAATGGGTTCAAGGATCACAGGTTTTGCCTTCTGATAACCTTCCTTGAAAGCACCTATTGCCGCAAGCTGAAACGCAACATCAGATGAGTCAACTGCGTGTGAGGCGCCATCATTGATAGCAACCCGGACACCCGTGACAGGAGCACCGGCCAGGGAACCTTTCACCAAGCTTTTCTGGAAACCCTTGTCACAGGACGAAATAAATTCTCGGGGAATTGCTCCTCCCACAATCTGGTCCACAAACTCGTATTCGACTTCTTCCGTCATGGGTTCCATAAAGCCGGCAACGCGGCCGAACTGGCCTGAACCTCCGGTCTGCTTCTTATGGGTGTAATTGAATTCCGCCCTCTGGGTAATTGTTTCACGGTAGGCAACCTGTGGCTGCCCCACCTGTACTTCTGCCTTATATTCCCGCTTCATACGCTCGATGTAGACTTCAAGGTGCAGTTCTCCCATACCTGAAATAATTGTTTCGTTTGTTTCATGGTCAACATAGGTTCTGAATGTCGGGTCCTCCTTGGTGAAGCGGTTGAGGGCCTTTGACATATTGACCTGGGCCTTATTGTCTACAGGCAGGATTGCCAGGGAGATAACCGGCTCCGGCACATGCATGGAACTCATGGATACGGATATCTCCGGAGAGGTGAAAGTATCGCCTGACGCGCAGTCAATGCCAAAAAGAGCTACAATATCACCGGCAGAAGCCTCCTCAATATCCTCCATCTCATCGGAGTGCATACGGACCAGGCGGCCAACCTTGACTTTTTTCCCGTCCCGGCTGTTGACAATGGTATCACCCTTTCTCAAGGTGCCCTGATATATCCTGATATAGGTCAGCTGTCCATAACGACCGTCTTCAAGCTTAAAAGCCAGGGAAATAAGCGGCGCTGCAGGATCTGGTGTGAGAGTGATTTCCTTTTCATCATTCTTGAGATCAAGAGCTGTGTTTTTAATATCCTTGGGGGTTGGAAGGTATTCGGTAACCGCATCGAGCATGGTCTGCACCCCTTTATTTTTATAGGCCGACCCCATGAAAACCGGTACCAGTTCAAGGCTGAGCGTGCCGGTCCGTACAGCTTTCCGGATCATTTCTTCGGTTGGTGTCCCTTCCAGAATTGCCTCCATCAACTCTTCTGAAAACATTGATGCCGCATCAAGGAGTTCTTCCCTTTTTGCCTCGGCTTCTTCCTGGAGTTCTGCCGGAATTTCAGCCTCCTTGACCACCTCGCCGTTTGCGCCCTCAAAATAGAGGGCCTTCATGGCAACCAGGTCAACTATCCCCTTCAGGTCTCCTTCAAGACCAATTGGAATCTGCATCAGTACTGCATTCAGGTCGAGTTTGTCCCGAACCTGCTGGGCCACCCTGTATGGGTTGGCGCCTGTACGGTCACATTTGTTGATAAAAACAATGCGCGGCACCTTGTAGCGGGTCATTTGGCGATTGACGGTTATGCTCTGAGACTGGACTCCGCCGACAGAACATAAAATTAGTACAGCGCCGTCTAAAACCCTGAGGGCCCTTTCCACTTCAATGGTAAAATCAACATGGCCCGGAGTATCAATAATATTGATGGCATATCCTTTCCAACTGCAATAGGTCGCTGCCGACTGGATGGTGATTCCTCTTTCCTTTTCCAGTTCCATGGAATCCATCTTGGCCCCGACACCATCCTTACCCCGCACTTCGTGAATTGCGTGTATCCTTTGGGTGTAAAAAAGAATCCGCTCGGTCAAAGTGGTTTTCCCGGAGTCAATATGAGCGCTGATTCCTATGTTTCTTAAATTCTCCAAATTTGCTTTCATTTTACTTCCTCAAACTTTCATCCCAATAATAACCGGGTATCATATTTATACCCAGAAAACATCTCTTTAATTATTATAAACTCTATCCTATATGAACAGAAGCACCCTGACAAAACAATTAAGCTGCTTTCCGCTTCAGGCTAAGTGGCAGCAGGCGTCAACCCAAATCTGTCTTATGCAAAAATGAGCTAAAAGAAGAGGCTGCCGACACAGCCTGGATAAACTCAAGCATTAGCCTGTTAGGCAGCCTATTGAACTAAATGTAAATGCCTCTACTCAAAGAAATGATCTACAACATGCGGCGTGCGATATACACGTTTATAGGCTTTCTGTCAAGCAAAAACACAAAACCGGAGCCATGGCAGCTATTAGAAAAACTCCTGCTCATCGCCTGTAATCTGAATACGTGGGCCGCTGTCAGCGGCACTGAAGGGCAGGCCCTGCATAAATTTTCAGGCGAATCCTCTATTTTATATTTGCAAATCCTCATCAGTAAAGACTTAAGCCTGGTCTGGTTATAATGATTTCTCTATCAAGTAACCGGAAGTTAATAAAAAAAGGAGCTACACCAACCTGTAGCTCCTTTTACTTTTTATATGGTGCCGAGACCAGGATTTGAACCAGGGACACTCGGATTTTCAGTCCGATGCTCTACCGACTGAGCTATCTCGGCGCCAATTAAAATGAAGTGGCAACTATATGGAAGGATAAATTCCTTGTCAAGTCATTTCTAATGTCACAACCCTGGTCCCTGCTAACCTGTCATGCCAGGCACAGTGGTCCTTNTCGACAGCTGACCAGAGAAAACCNGTTGCTAAAGGAAGTGAAGATAAAATATAGCCCGACCAGCGTAAAAAGGCAACAGAAGGGGGGATGANCCTATTGCCCACAGTAACTACNACCTTGATGCCCATAATCATTTTCCCGATCGTCTGACCTGTCCAGGCATGAAAAACGGTAAAATAAACCATGTGTAAAAATGCGAAACTTACAAACGATACTGCAAGATAGGAAGAATAAGCGGTGAGTATAACCAGAGGGTCCAGGTTTATAACTTCTTTAATGAACCAACCTGCCGACAAGAGAAACAGGAAGCAATACAATGCTGCAAGGAGAGCAAAATCAATGGCGAGAGCCATTGCCCTTGATCCAAAACTCGTCGTATTCGTAGAAATTTGTTCAGACATTAACAGGGCCAAGTACTATCAGATTATTGCGTGCGCAATACCTGTCGGCGGAGAATTTACATGGCCGATTAAACTATTGGCAGGAATGACAGATTATATATTGTGTGTCGGCACAAACCAAAGCCTTTTAGTTATTTATCCTCATCATCAATCTATATCTTCACTGCTGGATTTCTCTAACTTATCATCATCCATATCCTCAATAAAGTCATCAAGGTCAAACTCCAGGCCGCCCTCTTCTTCATCAACGGCACCCATGAAATCCAGTTCCTCAAAAGATTCTTCGGTTTTTCCAGGCTCTGCCTCTACCTCAGCTTCGGCCTCAGCTTCGGCCTCAATGGTGAAATCAACCGCCTTTTCAGGCTCTTCTTCTGCCATGCGGATGTCAACTTCTTCTCTCTCGTCGGCAAATGAAACGTCTACATCCCCTTCGGCTTCAGCGGTTTCAATAGGTTCTTGCGCAATACTCTGCTCATCCATTGAAAAATCGATGCCTTCCTCAACATCAAATCCCATACCCTGGCCTGCAAAAGGTTCACCCCTGTCAGCATAGGCTGCAAGTGCCCCGCTGAGAAACATCGGAGTTTCAACATTAATGGAGGTGCCCTGCAGTTCGGAGGCTACGTCTGCAATATCCTTCCCGCATTTGGCACAGGACGTCAAATGATCAAAAGAAATGAAGCCACATTTAGGACAACGCATCGCCAGATTCCCCTGTTAAATTTTTGTATTGGTCGAAGATAATCCATCATTTTCTGAGGCCATGAAAAATAAAGCACTAGGCATAAAAGCAAATATAAGTATACACATTCTCAATTTGCATGCAATAACTATGACACGTTAGCCACTTTATTTATGCAAAGAACCATATCCACTCAAAAGTGTTTGCAGCAACCTTAGCCTTTTGATAAAAATCACCTAATCATGGCGCTAGTGAATAAGAAGAATAATTTGCTGCCATATCAAAGCATTAGAAACAAACTGTCTTTAAATAAAATTTTTAGCGCTTATTGGGTTATTTACATGATTTATTAATTATTTTAATTCTATTCCTCTTCTGTCACTCTCTATGAATTATATCATAAAATGGAATATTTCCGTGTGGCTGCCAAATCCGTTTACGGTATCCAGGGGCTGCAAACTGGCCAGCGTCAAAATAGTTTACATTTTTTTTTAGCCTTACAATCAGACCAGGACTGATACATAACCAGCAATAATATCTTCGGAGGTATTACAATGAACCCAACACTGCATTTCATTTTCAGCAGAAGGAGTGTACGGAAATTTGAAAATAAAGAAATCCCTGCAGACATGTTCAACGACCTATTAGAAGCAGCTATGGCAGCACCTTCTGCTGTTGCCAAGGACCCCTGGCATTTTCTGCTCGTTCGGGACAGAAACACGCTTGATAAGATAGTGAAAATTCTGCCGAATGGTCAAATGCTGCGTCAGGCGCCGGCTTCTGTTATCGTATGCGGCGACATCAATAAGGCTAATTGCAATGAGGTGTCATACATGCTCCAGGACTTAAGCGCAGCAGTCGAAAATCTCCTGCTGGCAGCAACCGCCTTGGGTCTTGGCTCCTGCTGGCTTGGCATGCACCCGCGCCCTGACCGTGTTGCCGGGATACGCAGCCTGTTCTCTCTGCCGGAAAATATCATCCCCATGTGCGGCATTGCACTGGGTTGGCCCGCAGAAAACCCGGAACCCCGAACCCGCTTTAACCCGGAAAGGGTGCATTTGGAAAAATGGTAACTGGGGAAATAAACAGGAACTGATTATTGTTTCATGCCTGCTGTACCCTGCGCCAACCGGCTGACTTGAGCCGTTCAATACGTTCAATGTTCCAGTTCTGCATGGCGTGCAGGTAAACATTCCGGTCTTGCTGCAGCAGCTCAATGATCTTTTCCCGGTCCTCTTTTATATCTTTTTGCTCACCAGGATACATTTCCTGCCAGCATGCATAACCCTTATCGAAAATGAACTCGGGAGCCACATCCTCCGGGTCAATCTGCAGCTTTTTCTCCAGCATGGTCCGGGCAAGGTCCATATCATACTCAATGGTCCAATCATTGTCACAGAGCATGGTTTCTTTGTCAAAATTACTGTTGTCGGGGCATGATGGACAAAAGAGGCGGGAAATGACTTGAGGGGCCATAATATTATCCCGTAAGTGGAACTGAACCGTATGGGTGCCGCATTCGCATGTTTTTCTGACATCAATACACATTATTAGATTCTCCTTATATCTAACCTTAAGCCATATAATGTATCACAATATAAAAGGCGCCTTATGCTGAATTAATTTTTTAAATAGTAATACCCCGTCATTGTCCTGACAATTATTTTCTTGCTAATTCAACCGGAATACTATAATGATGTGCTCTTTTTTTAATTGCATCTTTAAGGACTCACCCAATATGGCTCAAAAAAAGATCCGAAATATAGCAATCATAGCCCATGTCGATCACGGCAAGACTACCCTTGTTGATCAGTTTTTCAAACAGAGCGGCATGTTCCGGGACAACCAGGCCATGGAGGAAAGGCTCATGGACTCGATGGACCTGGAAAAGGAACGGGGCATTACCATAGCAGCAAAAAACGGATCCTTTCGTTACAGGGATTACTGGATCAACATCATTGATACGCCGGGCCATGCTGATTTCGGTGGCCAGGTTGAACGGGTACTGCGTATGGCTGATGGCTGCCTCCTCCTGGTTGATGCCCAGGAAGGACCAATGCCTCAGACCTATTTTGTCCTGAAAAAGGCCCTGGCCATTTCTTTGCCCACCCTGGTAGTCATCAACAAAATAGACAAGCCGGCTGCCCGTCCTAACTGGGCGGTTGACCAGGTTTTTGATCTTTTTGTCAAACTGGAAGCGCCTGACGAATTACTTGATTTCCCAGTCATTTATGCTTCAGCTAAAGGTGGATTTGCCCTGAATAATGCTGAAGAGTCTCCAGATGGCGCATCCCTGGCTCCTCTCCTTGAAAAAATCATCGACTTTATACCCCCGCCGGCAGGTAACCCTGATGATATATTACAATTGCAGGTAAATACCATTGATTATTCTCCTTACCTGGGCAAGCTTGGTATCGGCAAGGTGGTAAACGGCACGATCAGCATAAACCAGAATATCGTGGTGGCCAAAAGGGATGGCAGCCTCGCACCTGTAAGAATATCCAAGATATTTAAATTCGAATGTGACCAGAAAATACCGGTTGAAAAAGCACAGGCCGGTGAAATTATTGCTGTGGCAGGTTTGAATGATATCAACGTTGGGGTCACCTTTACTGATCCGGAAAACCCCAGGCCTTTGCCCCTCATTGATATCGATCCTCCAACCATTGCCATGCACTTCATTCCGAACGATTCTCCTTTTGCCGGCCAGGATGGTCAATTTGTCACCTCGCGTCAGATAGAGGATCGTCTCTTCCGGGAAACCCTGGGTGATGTGGCTCTGCAGGTAGAAGCACTTGGCGGCGGGTCCGGCTTCAAGGTTTCTGGCAGAGGTGAACTTCACCTTTCCATCCTCATAGAAAAAATGAGGCGGGAAGGCTATGAATTCCAGGTAACCCGACCCGTGGTCATCATGAAGGAAGAAGACGGCCAGACTCTGGAGCCCTATGAAGAACTCACCATAGATGTTGATGAAAATTACCAGGGGTCTGTCATTGAAAAGCTTGGCAAACTCAAGGGACAGATGCTGGAAATGACACGGCGGAACGAAATGATCCGCCTGATTTACAAGGTGCCCACCCGTGGACTCATCGGTTTTCGTGGTGAATTTCTTACCATGACCAAGGGTATGGGTATAATGAACTATGTTTTTGCTGGATACGGTCCTTATGCCGGCGAAATTACCAACCGAACCCGCGGTGTCCTGGTTTCCATGGATAATTGCACTACCGTAGCCTATGCCCTCTTCAATCTGCAGGAACGCGGCACCCTTTTCCTTGGTCCAGGCGTTAAGGTATACAGGGGTCAGGTCATCGGGGAACATTGCCGGGTCGGTGACCTTGTGGTCAATCCTGCAAAAGGCAAAAAACTGACAAATATGAGAGCCTCTGGCTCGGATGAAAATGTAATTCTCACACCGCCGGCACATCTCAGTCTTGAAGATTGCATCGCTTTTATTAACGACGATGAACTCGTAGAGGTCACCCCTGCAGCCATTCGTCTGCGCAAAAGAAAAAACTAGGTAAAAATACGTATATATAGTATGGTGTTTCCGCTAATTATTGCATGCCCTGTAACAGTTATTTTTAGAACTCGCTTGTGAAGGTGGCTTTTAATATTTGCTGAACAACTAATTACATTGTTCTAGGTTCTAATAGTTGCCTTCCAACCTGGGCTTGAACGGAAATTTTCAGAAAAGGAGATTGGCAAAAATGAAATCAAAACTGCTCGTCCTGCTTCTCATTATGCTGCTCGCCGTTGCCGGCTGTTCTTCTTCAGGCAGTAAATCAAACACCCCGGAAGATAAAACTGCCACCATCAACTCCCTGATGTCCAAGGGCTATGAAATGTCTCAAAACCAGCGTGATACAATCAACCAACTGACCGCTGATGGCAAGGAACTGGCTGCCCAGGGAAAAACGGCTGAAGCAAATAAGCTGTTTGATGAGGCCATCAATATGCTTGAAGTCATCGCCGAGACTGACCGCTTCAACAAAAGCGAATAAACAAGCCCTTTACATTGCCGGGGCCATCACCAGGTGTCCCGGCTGGTTTCTCCGTGATTTCCATAACAATTGAAACAGTGACCATCCGCCTCTCCCAGTTGCTGAAACTTGCCAACGTAGTGCAGGACGGCGCTGAGGCAAAATTTAGGATTGCCAACAAAGAGGTCAGGGTAAACGGTGATGTGGAAATCCGGCGTGGCCGCAAACTTCGGAACGGTGACCAGGTAGAATTTGCCGGTAAGACTTATGAGGTTGTCGTCGTCAATCCTGCCCCGTAAACATTGTCAGACAATTTTGGGACCAGCTGCAAGGACATGTCCAGGGACATTTTCCCTGAACTGTACAAAATTTTCCTCAAAAAGCCGGGCAAGCTTCTGAGCCTGTTTGTCATAGGCATCTCTATGAGTCCAGGTCTTACCTGGATTAAGAACTTCAACCGGCACTCCTCGTTTTATTATGTTGTGCTATTCGTTTTTTTGGTCAACAGGCNCTAACTGGTGGGAATGGTTCGTAACATGATCAGGACAGCCGTCATTGCTGTAGACCAGATAACATCTGTTGGCAGATGCTGTTCACAGGTTGAATCAAAAAACATATCAGCGCGGGCTGGGAATTCCTCGTCACCCTTCCACAGGATAAAGGTTACGGGCACTCTGGGAAAAGGATGCAGCCTCACCGAAGCATCTCCATGCTCCAATTGCTGACCGCCAAGCTCCTGACCCATTTTATAAAAACTTTCAACATCATTTGCATATCTGGCCGCCATCTTGTCCAAGGGCAGCACATGCGTACCTCTTTGAAAAATTTCCCCTCCACTCAGGCTGGCCGGACTGATCATTCGGCTGGAAAGTGGGATATTTTTTGCCCTGCCGAGATACCAGAGAACTGCCAGGTCAAAAAAATGATCAAGTCCATGTAAAAGCTGTTCGCCTAAAGGGGTGTGGCTTGTAATTGTATAATTTAACGGATCCACGAGAATTTCCTGCCCAAAAGACTGGACAATGAACTTGTTTGATGTGAAGTCATGCTGAACCTCTGCCATTTTACATATCATACCGGGCTCTTTATCTTCGAGCAGGGCCCAGGCTAACTGATCACCACTTAAAACATGTTCCGGCATTTCCATTCCTCCTTATAAAAGTCAGAATCCAGGTTCCATGGTATGGTGCTCGCTTCCATGGTCAACTCCATCAGCAGGGGAAAATACATCTTATAAAAATTATATCTTCCTATATACCATATAACACTTAGTGAGAGAACACCCGGATCTTGGTATTTTATCAGGTAATATGTTTGACAAAATCGTAAAAACAGTGGCAGGGTGCTTGACATAAAGGGAAGATGCCTTAGATTAGATAGCAGCAAGGAGCCCGATGAAACCAACTCTTCAGGTTTCATCGGGATATTTTTTATTTCACAGGAGGTTGCAAATGAATATTGCAGAAAAAATGTATGTGGCTATTGACTACACTTTGACCCTGGATTCAGGTCAGGAGATTGACAAGTCTCCCGAAGGCCAGCCCCTGGGTTTTATTGCCGGGACCGGCCAGATAATACCAGGTTTGGAAAAAGCACTCATAGGCAAGGCAGCTGGCGATAAAACCAAGATAGTGGTAGAGCCGGAAGACGCCTATGGNCCNGTAAAAGATGACCTGTTCCAGAATATTCCCAAAAACCAGTTNCCGNATGATGTTGAAGTAAAGCCTGGTATGGCTTTTGAAGCCCAAGGGCCCCGTGGTCCATTTATGATTACTGTGGCAAGTGTNAATGACAATGATACGGTTACTGTTGACCTCAATCATCCAATGGCAGGCAAACAGTTGCATTTTGACGTCAATGTGGTTGAAGTGCGCGAGCCTACTGCCGAAGAACTTGCTCAGGCCGCTGCCAGCCTTAGTTCAGGCTGCGGCTGCGGCTCAGATGATGCTGATGGATGTGGTCCTGGTTGCAATTGTGGTTGATATTTTCTCACACGACATAAAAAAAGCCCCGCATTGTGCGGGGCTTTTTTTTGAATTCTTAATCTCGTCTTATAGCTGAACAACGTTGTCAGCAGCCGGACCCTTAGGGCCATCAACAACTTCAAACTGCACCCTGGCTCCCTCATCAAGGGTTTTAAAACCATCTGTTTTTATTGCTGAATAATGAACGAATACATCTCCACCATTATCCTGCTCGATAAAACCGAACCCCTTGGACGCATTAAACCATTTTACTGTACCTTCTTTCACTTCTTAACTCCTTTGTATTAGGCTCTTGCCAAGCCACTTAATAAGAAAAACCCGACTAGTTCAGCGGGCTGGCAGGCTGTTTTATGGCCCCCTATAACAAAAACCACACAATCCATTGGGCCTGATTGTGCGGTTCATTTATAGGAGCCCTTAAAGAACAGGCTCTGCACAACTAACTATTTAATATTAACAACAGATTTTAAACAAATCAAGCAAATAAATACACACAGAACAAATAACGGGAAAAGATTAATCCCTCAGTAAAAAATTTTCAGGCTTATTTGCCCAGAAGCCTTCCCAGGTATCCGTCCTTATGCTTAATTGTTTTATGTATAATTATTTTTCTGCCTTCTATCTTCCCTGCACTATATGTATTCGCACAATATATACCCGGTGAACGGTATTGAACTTTTCGCAGTCTTGGAAAACGAAGGGTGGTAAATTCAGCCAAACCAGGGTCTTTAGCTATAACCAGCGCACTTATGGTTTTATGTGGCCCCCTGCCTGCAGATATCTTCACAGCCAGTTCGTTTTTTTTCTCTTCTTTTTCGAGCTTTTCCCGAAATCCCTGTAACAGCCCAAGAATAAAAGTTTTTCTCAGCCTTCCCGGCGCCTTGGCTGTTTTTCTGTAATTCTGCCAGAGTAAATCTACCCTGTGATGTAAAAAATCATAGACATGCCTGGCAAAAGCTACATTTTCCAAAGTGCCGAGCATTTCAATGGTTTTAAAAGATTCAAGGTTATCAGGATCAAAAAGCTCGGAATAAACAATATCCACATAAAAATAATCCATGAGAAGGCTTGCTATTCTGCGCTCAATTATATGCAGTCTCTTCTTCATGGTATTAACAATTTCATAGTTATAGCGAGATTGCTCATTGGACTCGAGCCTCTCTAGATTATATTTGCGGATAAAGCTGTTGGCCTTAGCCATTGCTGCAGCCGCCTCATGCCTGTTGCCGCTCCCGGCCAGGGAAAACATTTTCCTTACCTTGTTCACCTTCCGCTCATACTCCGCATCATAACTATGTTGCCCTTCTGCAGAAAAGATTTTCGGAGTATTCCCTGTGGCTCTATTAAAAGGAAAAAGTACACCAAGCTTTTCACAGGCCTCTTTAAATGCCGGCCCATGGGGCTGCTCCATTCCTCTTTTCATGTATTCATGCACATATTGATGCGCGATTTCATGCTTAAGGATATTAATAACAGCGTCCCACGAATATTCGTTTATAAGAGTTGCAGAGATGCTTATTGTCCGTGTTTCGGGATCCCATGAACCAAATGTTGCCGGATTGTCACTGATCCTGAAAGCTGGAACAGTAAGCGAAATCCGGTACCAACTGCATATCTGCTTAAACTCTGATTGGAGCTGGTACAACCACTTCCGGCGGTATTCCAGTTCCCTGTCTCCATTTGTCTTCTGCTTTGCACCCTTTGTCATAATGTCATAGTTCTCTTGCTTACTGCAGTTTCTCTCGATCAATGATCTGCTGGTGCGAGACAAAAGACTTTGCAATTAAAGGGTTGACAGCAATTTCAGGTAGCCCCAGGACTTTAACCACCCGGGCGCAAAGCTCCATTGGCTCATTGACTGGATCTGCTGCCGCAATATCCCGAATTGCCGTATGGATCCGCTGCAGATACGCCAGCCCATCATCCATCATTTGATAGACGGCTCTGCCGGCAAGGGGATCCGTCCAGGAGGCCAGCAGATATTCAAGAGCCGGAATACCTTTCAGCCTCTTTATCGAAGCAACGGCAGCAGCCACATCATCATAGATCGGCAGGTCATTTGTTTGTGGAATGGCGTCGCCAGAAAACAGGACTTTTTCTTCCTTACAGTAGAGCGATAATGAACCCATGGCATGGCCCGGTGTAAGAATAACCTCAAGCGAGACCGGCCCAAAGTCAATAATCTCTTTATCCTGCAGGCGCCTGTCAATGGATGTACTTCCCCCGACAAGCCCATGAAATCCCGGCACAGGGCGTTCCCTGAATTGCAGCTCCACATCTTCAATCCAGGCTTGTGCATCTCGATGAGCTGCAACTGTGCAGCCGGTGGCCTGTTTTATTGCCCTGGCTGAGCCTATATGGTCAGGATGGGCATGGGTAAGAATTAAAAGTGAAATTTCTTCAGGCTTTCTGCCGATTTTCTTCAAATAATTAAAAATGAAACTATCTGTGCCTTTTACCCCGCTGTCAATAAGACAGATTTCAGAACCCAGAATAAGGTAAACATAGACAAAGCGCTCAAAGGTTTTTCCCGGTGCAACCGGAATCTTAAAAGGAATTTTAAGGGCATGAATATGATCTGTTATCTGCATTTTTCATTTCACCTGTATGTTCATTATCTGGTAACAATAAAAACCCCCGCCAGCTTTGCACCGACAGGGTTGAATTGTATTTATTATTATCAAATATTTATTAATTCCAAATTTATCATGGCATTACAAACAAGTGACGTATGTTTTCAATCATGGAATTGGGTCAAAAACAACATTTTGATGAGTATCCGCTCCATCCTCTATTATTATATCATAAGGTGGAAAAATTGTTTCTGCTCCATCTGCCCATGCAACTAATTCATAGTCTCCCGCAGGTAAAGTAATAGGGCCATAATTTATATCTTCTCCGGTTGCATTTACAAAAGATTTTAAAAAAACTTCAATCATTTCGGGCTCAGGGTCATCGTCACAGTTAGCTTCCTGCCTGATGCTGAGATTTACTGAATAATTGTCTCCCTCTGCAGGCTCAGATAAACCGGTTATTGAACCACTCACAGTGCCAATTGTTTCTGCCTGGGTCAAAATAAAATCCACGCCCGTATATTCCCTTGATTCTGTTGAGTCGAGAGCCTTACATGCCGGACTGAAAACTATCGTTGTATCTATATTATTTTCTGTTACTACATCATACTTTATGGCAACAATATTATAAGGGCTGCCAGAGATATTTTTAGGCAGCAACATAAAATATTTACCATCCATTTTGCTAAAACTACCTGCAACACTTACAACTTCATCCGCGGAACCCATTAATTGGGTAGTATCATAGATCTGGGCACTTACCAAAGCTCCCGAGTCATCTTCTTCATCAGGTTCATCAACTATACCACTCACGGAATTATCAATTTCAACAACATTTATTGTTGGCCTTAAAATCCATTTGCCGCTTTTCCCAGCCGGGTGCGCATGCACTGACTTGTGGGCATCAAAATCAAGAATTATGTCCGAT
>JGI2160J19893_10000412_pt1 | contig 14810 bp, 16 predicted proteins | sample DeeMarSeWOR28_12_FD_19893 | JGI IMG/M metagenome (IMG submission 19893)
ATGATGGCAATAGTTCGCCGCTCCTACGAAAGGCCGAAGTCGTTCATTTGGAGCGAGTTGCGAAATTGGTTGATCGCTTTTATTGGCTGGGAACCGCGTCAATCGTCATGTCTATCCTTCTTTTTTTGCTTATCAAGCGAGTCAAACCTGCGCGCCTGAAACTTAAACAAATTTTGGCGGGCATCCTCGTGGTCGTTCTATCTGGTAGCGTTATTCTTTTTGTTATTGGGCCAAAAACCTCGTTCCATTGGCTGCATACTCAGATTTTTCCAGCGGGTGATCAGTGGTTTTTTTACTACCAGGACTCCTTAATGACAACCTTACTTAAGGCGCCCGATCTATTCGGTTTTATGGGAGCCCTATTGGTCATCACAGCGTTACTCATTTATTCATGCTTACTCTATATTTCGTTGAAGGTATAACTCGTACCTCCTGAATCCATACAGTCGTGGACCTCCGGTCTCACTTTGTCCGTGCACGGTATTCTTATTCGAAATTCTGGATGCTCGGGCTCTGGATATTCTCGCGATAGTGTTCTTCCCATTTCCAGTATTTCCGCCATCCCTGGCGGTCACGCTGGAATGACGGAAGAACTGGTCACGCATACGACTCCATATATTTCCTTGGCTGGAGAGCTATAGTTGGTCCTATTGCGACATTTTAAATTGTGACCCAGTTCTTACTTTTTATGTCAAACTCCTCCCATAATCATTTCACGCGTAAACCTGAATCAATGCGGGTTCTTAAGTGCACTCTATTTGGGATGATTAATTATTGGAGAATCAAATGATAGATATGAAGCAATTCAAGGACAATGTCTCAAGCAAAATCAAGTTGCATCATGAACAGGAAAAATCCGAATTTCATGATAAGCACACTAATACAAAAGCAGTAAAAAGTAATGCAATGGCTGTTGGCGCTTCAATTCGCATAAAGGGTGATGTGACAGGGGATGAAGATCTTATCATCCAGGGGCATGTGGATGGCACGATTAGTCTCAAAGGTCATAACGTTACAATCAGTAAAAGCGCAAAAGTAAAGGCGAATATTGAGGCGAGCCAGATCATCATTGAAGGTGAACTTGCCGGTGACATGAACGGCGATGAGAAAGTGATAATCCGCGAAACTGGAAATGTTCATGGCAACATTGTTGCGCCGCGAGTAACGCTTGAAGACGGTGCCATGTTTAAAGGCAGTATCGAAATGGAACCACGCCAGATTCAGACAGCTAGCGAGAAGAAACCGGAGACCATTACACAAAACAAGGAAAGCGCAGATCTGAAAGTGGCGCCGTAACTCCACGTCTCACTCAAGCAAGTATATGTATGCGCCCTATAGCTACATTCCTTTAACAAAGGTTGACCAGCAGGTCAGCCAGGAAACCGGGTTTGCCATTAGTAGCCCCATCCTGTTTGACCTGCTGAACAGCTTGTCAAAACAAGACTATCACGAGATCCTCGACATATTGCCTGCCAACCAGGGGGTAATTGATTCATTTTCCCGTTTTCATTGCAAACTGTATTTGCCGGGCTGTCTGAAGGAATTATGTGCGATGACTTCTGACAGACATGACACACCACACAAGCTGCATCGCGCCTTTACCAGAGCACTTGGCTTTTATAAAAAGCAAAGCGCATCGCTAAATGTGATATTTCTCTGGGATCTGCCCAATTACCTGAATAAGCCAGTAATGCGGGGGCTGATCGAGTATTTATCACATCACATGCATGAGAATGTAAAACTGCATTTCTATATCCATACCAAGCAACAAATGCCGGCCTCTCCCAGGGGTTATTCTATTCTGCCAGAAGGTAAGGTCTGGCTGGAAAACAGTGACAATGCCACGATAAAGAGTCCACTTTATTATCAAGAAGCAATGCTTACATTGTTTCACCCATTTAAGGTGAAACGCTCGATGCTGTTATCCAGTGGCTTGCAGGAGTACATCCTCGCGTTGAAATAACAATCCACACGACTGCGTGCGCCAGAATCACGAAAATCTGGATTCCGGCTCACTTGAAATAGCTCCTCTAGGCTTTGTTTCCGAATAATAGGGGACAGACCACAAATACAGATGTAACAAGCTAACAGGGCCACCAAATCAACATCTGGAAAACTAACTACTTCTTTCAAGTGGATTATCTGAACGCCTTTATGCTTTAAATTTCCTTCGATTTTCATTCAACTCAATACAGTTGAGTCTCGACAACCAGGATGCGGCTGGGCGAATTTCTCCTACGGCAAGTCCTCTTGAGTTTACTATTGTTGGCGAGATATGAGCCTGAAGTTTATGTTTCTCTTCATCAGATAGAGCGCCTAGATTATCAAGGATTGCAAATAATGCGACTGAGCGTGCGCGGTTACTACCATCCGCTATTTTCAATGCAATCCCCAGGCCTCGCTCTGGTAAGGCCGCTGTCAGAATACCCTCGGCACCGGTTTTAGCTAGCACAGCACCTTTGGTGACCTCGTTCAACTCACTAACCACAGTTCCATGCCCGGCAATATATAGAGGCTCATTGGTAATGGCTGCGTGAAGACGGTAAATTGCCTGCGCGCGATAATCTGACAAAGCCACAGGATTAGCGAAGCGGGCCATGGCGCGCCCAAGCTGCAGCAAAGGCATCGTGGGTGCAGGTAATCCACAACCATCGATCCCAATTGGATACTGTTTAAGATCAATATCAGCCAGATCGGAAAGTGTATCCAGTGATAATTGTTGCAGTGGATGTTCGAGCTGGTGATAGTTATCCAATGGCATATCCAAATGCAGTGCCGTGGTTAAAAATCCGGTGTGTTTGCCTGAGCAATTGTGATGAATTCGACAGCCTTGCTGCCCTGAAGCTAGCAGCTGGTGGGCACTCTCAGTATGTTCAGGTAGTACAGGACCGCAGGCTAAATGATCCTCAGTTAATCCCAGGCGGTTTAGCCATGACTCCACCAGATCCTGATGCATTTGCTCACCCTGATGAGACGAACAGGCTAGAGATAATTCTGCATCGCTTAGGGCATAGTGGGCACTCGCACCACTCTCAACCAGTTGAATAGCCAGCATCGGCTTTAGGGCAGAGCGCGGAAATACCAGACTCTCGATGTCACCCCAGCTTTCCACAACGTCGCCATTAACATCACACACGACGGCAGCACCAAAATGCCGACTTTCTACGGTACCATTACGTGTAACTTCGACTAAAAGCTCATAGGACATGTGGCTGGAACTCATTAATACGTTCGTATTCCAATAAATACTGAGTGATCACTTTACGGCCGATGAGGAACTTCGTCAAATACTATATATGAGGAGTATGATAGCTTGTTGAAAAGTCCGGTGGGTCATTCCGTGCGATAATGTCACCCTCTGGCATCATCCATAAGCGTTTTATAGTTCAGCAACCGGACATTTCGTCTGAGCCAAGAATCATATCAGGAATTACGCTTACCCTGGCAAGTCCACCGGCTAACAGCAATTCGATCACTTTATCGTATGCGAATTCATGTGCGATATTACAGGCTTCAGGGAAATAACTGGAACCATAGGTCATACCTGGTACCAGGTTTGCTTCCATGAAGAAACATTCCCCATGATTGTCGGTTTTAATATCGATGCGCCCAAAGTCCCTGACCCCCAAAGTATTAAACGCATCAATCGCCAGGGTGGTGACTCGGTTATTTACTTCATCATCGACAATTTCGATGAGTTTTTCCGAATCATCTTTTTTAGTCTGAGCACCTAAAATCCTCAACCCATGAGTTGATGTCGGCGGGATAACTTCAACCGCGGATGCGATTAATTTTTCGTTACGCGTCTTGATGACGGCAACGGTAAACTCACGACCATCCAGATATTCCTCTACCAGAATGGGCTGATTAAATGTGTCGTATAACGACGCAACTTTACTCTCATAGTCGGTAAAGTTGGTGACATAGGATAAATCGTCAATGCCGTTGCCATTTGCCGCATCCAAAGGTTTTAGAAACAGCGGAAACGTTATTGGCAATTCGCTTTCATCTTTATATTGCCCAGGGGTCGCGATAAAATAATTGGCGGTATTAATGCCTTTGTTGGTTAAATGCGTTTTTGCGAGCACTTTGTTGGAATCAAATTCCAGCACTTCGCGTGTTGAACCAGTAAAATTAATGCCATGCCGGGAAAAATATTCAGACAACCAAATGTCATTTTCATTTTTAACGGGAATATACTTGACCGCCAAGATGACCAATTCAGGCTTTCTTTTGATAACGACCGCTAAATCATCTTTCGTTTCGCACACACACAACCGGGCACTGTGGCCCATGCTCTGAATTGCGTTGAAAACACTGTTGCAGGCCTTGAGTGTTCCAAATCCGCTTTCTTTTAACGTCTCATTGGGTGTCGTAATGATTTCTATATGCATTGGGGGATTCCAAACTCAATATTTAATTAAATTGAATAAACAGCAAAACCCCTGAGGCTTAAAGTCAGGAGGGCACTACAGACAACTAGAGCGAAAAGAAGAAATAATCCACTAATCACTTTATGGTAATGAATTGTGGATATTTTTGTTGTGATCAGCTGGCGGCAATGCCTGGGCAAACAGATGAGGAAATGAAAACACAGCTCCGTTACGCTGACTACCAGAGAATACCATAATTCGGAGAAACATGATGTCTTTATTATCGAAATACCTTATAAAAAGATAAATCCAAGCGTAATTGATTGATCTATCAACTATCCACTCCAAATGACCGGTTGTGGCCGAACACTGCCATTCTGTAAATTCTGAGTTTATACCTCTCAATATGTCCGTTTGTAATCTTTTTGCGGCCACCTAAAATGGGGTCAGACCACAGTAATAATAGGGGACACGACTACATGGCAAGGATTGTTCCTACAATCCTATTGCATTTCCTCCGTCTCGGCCGCTGTTCCCGACGCGGCTCTAACTTCCTACGTCCATGTAGGTCGCCTGAGGTCAGATGTAGGAGGTAGACTAACATCAGGAACAGTTATCGAGACCACGTTTTACAATGGGGCCAGCATTTGACAAACATACTGGGTTAGAACGCAAAGTTCGCTAACATTAAAACAACGTAACCAACTTTCTTGGTCTTCTGTTAGATCTGCTTGAATAGACAGGGTATATATTCGTTGACCTGTATCAAATTGCCTTGGGCCTGTTTATGTTATATACAACAAAGGGTCTCCTAGGCAGATATGTAACGATTCGGTATGCGATTATTCTGTAAACGCAGGAGGGCGCGATTATGGGGCAAGCGCAAACATTTGATCAAATGCATGACACTGGTTTACCGCCCAATCCGGCATTTTCGCAACACAGTGAAGGGATTCGAGTTGGGCGGGAACTCTTAAAGGCGACCAAACCCTTTGCCGTGGAATCGGTCGCGAAGAGCTGGTGGCATGTAGGCTCGACGTTCACCCTGTTGGTTGCCGCACTCATTGGCGCGGGACTGGCGCCCTGGTGGCCAGTGCGACTGGTACTATCGCTATGCGCTGCACTGTTGCTGGTGCGTGCCTTTATTACCTATCATGACTATATGCACAGGGCCATCCTGCACGATTCGCGTGTAGCCCAGTGGCTGTTTCGTGTGTATTCCGCCTTCGCGCTTACGCCACCCCGATCCTGGAGTAAAAGTCACAATTATCACCACGGCCACGTTGGCAAGATTAGCGCCGCGAGTGTGGGTGCATTTCCGGTGATAACGACGCAGATGTGGCGAGACGCCTCGTCGTGGGAGCGGTTGCAATATCGCATACAACGCCATCCCCTTGTCGTACTGTTTGGTTATATCACTATTTTTGGTTACAGCATCTGTTTGGAACCGCTGTTGCGTAATCCGGCACGGCACTGGGATTCGGCTCTGGCCCTACTTGTCCATGGCGCACTGATTACCCTGTTGTGGGTATTCGGTGGATTCGATATGGTCTTTTTCGTGATGTTACTGCCGATGGCCATCGCTTCGGCACTTGGCAGTTATCTCTTTTTCGCCCAGCACAGCTTTAAACGCATGCACATCATCTCACCCGAGGCCTGGACCTTCTACCGGGCCGCACTGGAATCTTCGAGCTACATGCGACTCAACAAGATCATGCAATGGTTTACCGGCAATATCGGTTATCACCACATTCATCACCTCAATGTGCGTATCCCGTTCTATCGTCTGCCCGAAGCCATGGTCGCTATTCCCGAGTTGCAGTCACCGGTGACAACAACACTCATGCCACGGGATATTATTAGCTGTTTCAAATCAAGTTTATGGGACGAAGACCAACAGCGCATGGTCTCGTATCGTGAAGCGAGTAAGCAGGCGTAATCCATACAGGGGAGCAAGGGGCGGAGTAATTTGAACTAAAGGGTCAGACATCTTGATTTCATCATCGGTTGTACAGCGGTAGTGGATTTGCTGGTTCATTCAACGAGAAAGCGGCGTTCTGCTTATGTGAATGATGCAAGATTAATGGGAAGGATTAGCGCTGCCTACCATAGACATACACTTGACCATAACTAGCTTTGCGTGAATTCAGGTCTTCGGCAAACGTTTCGGCATGCCGGGTAACGTCGTACAGGGAGCCGAGCTTTTTGCAATCAATTCTTGAACTGTCTTTTCCAATCACATAACGATACCAATTATCATCTGTTGCTCCCTCAGGAGGAGAGGTTTTTTCAACTGTTAGTACATGGTACTCATTTAAATCTGTTTCATCTTCCTGGTTCATTTCATGCTCCTTTTTCTGGCCATATTCTTTTAATAACTGGTTCCAAATGAAATATCGGTGGCATTTGCCGGAGTCCGCAGGTTGGCGAGGCGACTGCCTTGTGTAACCGGTCCAGCAGCAAACAGGAGACGCAAATATTTGTTTCCACCCTGGACGAAAAACTTTTTGTCGAGGTCCATGGCCAGTGACCGTGCATGTCTCGGCAGGCCTAGCTCGAGATAGTGCTTGCGTAGGTACATTATGACGGCCCAATGTTCGTCATTTAAGTATATTCCTTCGCTTTTTGCCAAATCGAATGATGCTTTTCGGGTCCATTTCTGGGCGACCAGTTCTGCCTCGCGAACATCGATATCCTGGCTTGATGTTTCAGTATCATGAACATTGACTGTGTATTGTGTCATCTTGGTTTCCTGAATGATTGAAGCAAGCGAGCGGATAAGCTATGTCATACCCGCAGTAAAGGAATTTGACGAGCAACAAGGATAAATGGGTCAATGTTGTGCGGCAGAGAACCTTATGTTGCCACTGTTAATGTGGTTATACGACTATCTGCTCATTCCTTTATAAAAGCAAATTAATTGAATTAATGAGGTGAGGTAATTCGTACCTTTGGCGGTGTTAATTTATTCAAACAAACAGATAAACGTTCGAGGTATGACATTAATGTGAATTTTGATGTAAGTGGAATTAAACTTGTTTGATTGAACTAAATCAGAAGAAGGAGTGTCAATAGTATGGTTGCAATATGTTTAAGCAACCAGGCAAGTTCTGATTTGTCCGTTCCATCCAGGCCAAAAAACAGGGTGAAGTCCAGCCGAGCAATATAGCGATAACCATTTTCGTTACCGGTGTCGACTTAAAGCAATTAGTCATTAACATGAAATGACAAATCAAAATAACGTCAATAATCAATCGCTATACACAGGAGAATTGAAAATGGACAAACTAGCATCGACAGGTACAAGACATGGTGCGTCAATTTACACCAATAGCGTACAATTACCCCATGCCAGAAACATCATGGAACGTGATAAAAATCAAAGTCACCGCTTGCATGAACCTACCAGTATTCACAGCCACACCGATCCGATTACCGGCAAGGATGTAGTGGAAAGAGTTGGTTGTCCTTTCATTATCGATGGCATTTTGACTGCCTACTTCGAGTCGAATGAAACGCGACATATCTACCTGACTTCGCCGTTTAATCATCCAGTACCGAGACTTGGCAATGAGCCATCCCTTGAAGATGACCGTGGTGGTTAAAGAGTCATGGATTATTTTTCGAAGGGTGATAGGGTACAGACCTAGAGCAAAATAGATACTAATAGGAGCAATAAAAATGAGCAAAACACAAAAAAACAATAAAGAGGATAAGAAGAAACCGGCTATGACACCAAAGGAAAAGAAGGCTGCGAAGAAAGCCAAGAAGGACTCGAAGAGGGGATCCAACGGTCTCTTCGATTAAGACAGAAGTTGTTATATGTGAACAGGGGGTCCTTTACAGTTGTAATTAATCAGCTTGAGGCATGTGCGGCGCTAAAACCCGTCTAAGACATGCCGTGAAATCCTGGTCTCAGGTATTGAAAAATAATCTTGATGCATCCAATACCTACCAATGAAGCGTAAGGTAATTATGCAGAGTCGATATCCTTGTTGGCACCATGGGTATGTAATGCTGGTAGGAAACCTGGACAAATGATCGCGTTTCATCGGTCGGGCGATCTCACCTCATTAGCCCAGTTAATTTGCTTTCCAGATTGAATGAGAGGACACTGTATTTGGCGCTACGTCTATCAGTACGCAAGTCACTCTGCCGCACAACATTGACCGAACAGTCATTATTGCTCGTCATACTCCTTTCTCGCGAACTCCGATCTACCAACCGCTATTGTGTAATTACTTGCTTTAAGCAAGGAGCAAGCGCGCAGGTCAATATTGTCCTGGGGAAAAATACTGGAACACAAATGAAACTGTCAGACAAATCTCAGATGGCCGGTGTATTAGTTAATAAAGACACCCGAAGGGATAGCTGAATCGATCCAGGAAGAAGCTGACCATTATTAAAGCGTAACCTCAAGCGTATATACTAACAAGGAATCTTAATGACATCGCAGAACAGTAACGGCGGTCGGGGTAATCCCTGGAGGAGTGGGGCCAATCCTGGTCCTCCCGATCTTGAGGCTCTAGTCCGGCAGGCGCGGAATCGTCTCAAGCAGATCATGCCAAGTGGTGGCCCGCGTGGAGTCATTCTCCTTGTTATCATCATTTTGGCTGGCCTGGGCGTATGGACAGCGTATTACACAGTGCCGAGCGACTCTGTTGCTGTCGTGCAACGTTTTGGTAAATATCTCAAGGATGTTCCTCCGGGACTGCATTTCAAGCTGCCGTTGGGTATTGATACGGCGACAATCGTTCCCGTTAAACGGCAGCTGAAGCAGGAATTCGGGTTCTCCACCCCTGGCGCCACCGATCCGTACCAGAGTCCTCGTCCCAGCGAAGGAGTACGAGAAACGCAGATGGTGACAGGTGACTTGAACGCCGCATTAGTGGAATGGGTGGTTCAATACCGTATCTCGGATCCTGTTAAATTCCTTTTCGAAGTTCGTGAACCCAGTGAAACTCTCAGATATGTTTCCGAATCTGTCATGCGGGAAGTTGTCGGTGATCGCACCGTGGACGAAGTCATTACCATTGGCCGACAGGAGATTGAATCCGAAGCGCTAACCAAGATGCAAGCGTTCTCAACTAAATACGCCATGGGGATCAGTATCGACCAGGTGCAATTGAAAAATATCAATCCACCCAAACCGGTGCAGGAATCGTTTAATGAGGTCAACCAGGCACAGCAAGAAAAAGAAAAATTGATCAACGAAGCGCGGCGCGATTACAACAAGGTGATCCCGCTGGCCGAAGGCGAGAAGGATCAGCGTATTCGTGAGGCTGACGGCTACCGTCTCAAACGCATCAATGAAGCACAAGGCGACGTCGCCCGATTCAGCGCATTATTAGCGGAATATACTAAGGCCCCGCAGGTCACGCGCCGCCGCATCTATATTGAAACCATGCAGGCTGTTCTACCGGGAATACAAGCCAAAATCATTGTTGATGATGAGACACGCAGTATTCTGCCATTGCTGAATCTCAACGCCATGAAGGAAAACCGGCCATGAAGATGTTCAAACAACTCGCGATCTTGCTGGTATTGTTCATCAGCGTTTATGTCACGATGAGTTCGATATACACGGTGAGCGAAGTCGAACAAGTGATTATAACTCAGTTCGGCAAGCCAGTTGGCGAGCCGGTCACTGATGCCGGATTAAAGCTGAAGGTGCCCTTTATCCAGGATGTCAATCCAATCGATAAGCGCGTGCTTGAGTGGGATGGAACTCCGTCTGACATGCCCACCAAAGACAAGCTCTATATTTCGGTCGATCTGTTCGCCCGCTGGCGCATTACTGATCCACTCCAATACTTTCTACGATTACGTGACGAGCGCAGTGCACAATCGCGCCTGGATGATATTCTCGGCAGCGAGACGCGTAACGCTGTTGCGAAGCATGAGTTAATCGAAATCATCCGTACCTCGAAGGATCGTGTGCCATTGCGCGATGATCTGTTGACTGAAGCAGAACGGGAGTTGAATATGGGAACACTGGTGCCGATCCAGAAAGGACGCAAACTCGTCGAGCGGGAGATCTTCACGGCGGCTGCGGAAAAAGTTCGCGTATTCGGTATTGAATTGCTCGATATCCGATTTAAACGGATCAATTACAACGAAAGCGTACGTCCCAAGATCTATGATCGAATGATCAGTGAACGGCGCCAAATTGCCGAACGCTTTCTGTCAGAAGGCAACGGCGAGGCTGCCCGAATTCGCGGCAACCGTGTGCGTGACCTGAACAAGATCCAGTCTGAGGCTTATCGCAAGGTCGAGGAAATCCGTGGCGCGGCGGATGCGAAGGCGACCGAGATCTATGCGAGCGCTTATAATAAGAGTCCTGAAGCGGTCACGTTCTATGAATTTACTCGTACCATGCAATCCTACAAATCCATCATCGCCGACAACACGACACTTGTTTTGTCGACGGATAGCGATCTGTTTAAATTTATGAAGGGTATGAACCCGGATCTCGGTCCGGGACAGACTTCCAGGGCTCATCCATGAGGTTGCGCTTTCCGAATCCAAACCGCAGTTTAGATGCGATTCAAAGCCGCGTCTGCTTTTGGGGCTATTACAGTGCGATCGAGATTACATTCTATGTGGAAACAGACGCTCTTAAACTGCTCTGTCCAGAGATGAGCAGCGCCGAATCGGGATTTCTGCAAGCATTCGATACCGCGCGGCAACGGATCCATGAGGTTGCGGAAAAAGTCTATGGGCGCCGTAGCAAAAACTCCTTTGCCTACGTCTTGGTAGCGGAAGACTTTTGAGGGATTTCTTTAGAAATTAAAGCGATGTGTTATGACTAATCCTCGACGGCAGATAATGCTAATCGGTCACATGGCAGGAGACTCCATGATAAAAAATATTCACATTCACCAAGCGATTGTTGATGATTCTATCAGATGTGCTTTCCTTGGTGTCGGTAGCGCTCCTTGAAACGAACTTAAAAGGTGTAATTCATGTTTAGAATGCAACGAACACGAGCGATTATTATTCGCTTGCTGATTCTTTTTGGGCTTCTGGGCGCAGTTCAAGGCCTTGTATTGGCTCAAGACGTTTCGCTTGAGATACCCAATAATGCTCGTGCGAAGAGCTACGGGGACGGGTGGGAGTGTGATAAGGGTTATCGAAAGATTAACGGTGGTTGTACAGCCGTCAAGGTACCAGTGAATGGTTACTTAACAGACTCTTCGTACGGATCTGGCTGGGAGTGCAGTCGAGGTTATCGAAAAGTCGGTGAGACCTGCCGCTTCGTCGATATCCCTTCGAATGCCTATCTGAATTCTCGCGGCGATGGATGGAAATGCGATCGTGGTTTTCGAGAGGTTCAGAAGACTTGCGTCGAAATCAAGGTGCCAACGAATGGGTATTTGAGCGAGTCATCGCACCGAACTGATTGGGAATGCGATCGTGGCTATCGCGCGATGAGGGAGACCTGCGTGGCCGTCATAGTTCCAAAGTATGGTCATTTAACGGACTCTTCGTACGGAACAGGCTGGGAATGCGATCGCGGCTATCGTGCGGTTGACAAGACTTGCGTGGCCGTTAAGGTGCCAGTAAATGGATATTTCGTAGACCTTTCATACGGACCTGGCTGGAAATGCGATCGCGGCTTTCGAGAGAGCAGTAGGACGACTTGCGTCGCGGTGATGGTGCCGGAGAATGCTCACCTCGATAATTCCGGAAACAACTGGGAATGTAATCGCCCTTATCACAAGCAACAGGGTAAGTGCATTTTGCTTCGAAGGGATTAGTAGATATTTGAATTAAATGGATCGGAGGAAAATAGGTGTCAGAGAGCACTTAGAAGCTCTAATGAGCATCATCAAGTATTCCCTAAACAAGCTTTGCTTGTTCTGGTACTTTGTTTCTGATATTAGAGAATATTGCTCTCTGATGCCATTTATTGAGAGTATTTCAGAATAATAGGAGACACGACTACATGGCAAGGATTGTTCCTACAATCCTATTGCATTTCCTCCATCTCGGCCGCTGTTCCCGACGCGGCTCTAACTTCCTACGTCCATGTTGGTCGCCTGAGGTCAGAAGTGGGAGGTAGAGTTACGCCTGGAACAGCAACCGAGAACTACGTCAGGAACACGACTCCAGGGAAGGAGGAGTTAGAGTGAAGCAAGACTGCATGGATGCAGGAGGAAACCAGAACCGAGTAATCGAGACCACGTTTTTTCTGATAACTGGGGTCAGAGTAACAATTCTGTAGAAATAACTTCTTTGGTAGAAGATTTTGCTCTGACCCCAAATATGCCTCCATTAGTCAAATCCTGTTATGATTCTTTAATGATTACTAACAAGCATTACAGATACGAATTCATCGCTTTTCTGCTTCTATCTGCAATTACTTTCGGATGTTCTGCTACGAAAGCGGATAAAGATATCACCATCTGCACAGAACCTCGTCCCGAGGTTTGCGTCATGGTTTACACACCTGTATGCGGCTTGCGAAATGTTGCTGAAAAAGAAGAGTGGAAAACCTATTCAAATGCCTGCAGTGCATGTTCGGATCCCACCGTGATTGGTTACAAGAAAGACGCCTGCGAAGCTATTGGTAAATAACCACTTTTTTAATGATTTAGAATAAATAGGGTCAGAGAGGAATTGTTTCTAATATTAGAGAATATTGTAATCTGACCCAAATTTATTCCGGGTTGCGAATTGAATAAACCGAAGCCTCTCATTGTAGTATCTGGAGACCCTGTGGTGGAGACAGAGGACCGGTGTTAATGACATGTTCGAAGGTGGTACCATAGATTTCCTGGTTGCCATCTCGATTATCCATCCATACCACATACGCCTTCTCATCAACCGAAACCACGCCGCTGTAATCGCCAGCGAAATTTGTATTATCTGGGGTGAAACCTGAGATATCGGTAAGTTTGATATTGGCCGACCAAGTTGAGCCCCCGGTTCTCGAGTATCTGTAGTAGACGTTGAGGCTGTTTGGATCATCTCTGTAATCGTACCATATGACATCGACGCGGCCATTTGGTGCGATGTCTAGAGAAGGAAAGAACTGCCATCGACCATTCTGAGGATCAGTATTAATTCTCACTGGCGATGACCATGGTCCGGCAGCTGAATTGGCACTGGTCAGAAAAATATCGTAGTCGCGTGGGGTCTGCACAGGACTGTCGGCATAGACAATATAGATTCGGCCACTTACTGGATCGGCGTCCATGCTAATAAATTTTATGGGATAGCCCCATGCCGTGGTGGCCACAAGATTATTTGTACCAAAACTTGCTCCGCCATCCGTCGATTCGGCAATCCAGATCTTCCATGGTGTTGTCGGTGGATTAGGGAGGGTTCCTGCTTCTAGTGTGTGCCAGGAGACATAAATGTGGTTTCCCGATACCGCAGCGATTTGAGGTCCATGTGTACGATTAGTCCCTGTTGTGTTACCGAAGCTACTCACCTGGATCGGTGGAGAAAAATTTGCGCCTCCATCGCTGGAGCGAATGAATTCGATCACCATCGATTCTGTGCCCCCGACACCCCAGGCATTAGAACGTTTAACCCAGGCGACATAAATATCGTTATTGACTGGATTTACATACAGCCAGGGTTTATCGTAATAAGTCGCAGTCCCGTTGCCGGGGGCGATAATTTTCCGATCAGGAAACGTGTGGCCACCATCATTCGACCTGGCAACAAAGATGCTACCATCTCGACCAAGACTAGGGGACGTGTCGGGATTGTAGGCCAGCCCCACCATATACGCGCTGCCCATATTGTCAAAGGCGACCACCGGATCGGCCCCGCGCGAGTAATCAGTGAAACTGAATTTACCGCCATAGGTCCAGTTGTTTCCGCCATCATCAGACCATGACCAGCCCACCCCAAAATTGCCAGCACTGCGGTTATCGTTGAAACCTACCACCAGTTTGGCGTGATCCAGTGGGTTAATTGCCACCATTGGTTCGTTTTGAAGCCAAGTGTTGTTGGTAATATTTATGTTAGGTGCAGCAAAACCAAGATTAGATACAAAGGTCAGGCAAGTCGCGATGATAAGGAGAGAAATGGAGGGATGCTTCCATTTCATCATAAGGGCATTGCTTAATTGGTTATGATTGAAAAGTCTGTATGCTTTCGTGCTTTCCCTGATATTGCTTACATGAATGGTATTCATAAGTATCCCTTCCGTTTTGCTGTACCAGTGGGTCTGTCACCGCGCTGAAATACTAAACGCAGGCATAGGCATTACCGATTGCTACACGAATATTATATAGAAAATATAAGCGGCAATTTCCCAAAAATCTACCTGCAGAAAAAGGGGGCACAGATGCTGGATGTACGAGCCCATGGACGGAGATTATAGGGTCAGAGAGCACTTAGAAGCTCTAATGCACATCATCAAGTATACCCTAAACGCGCTTTGCTTGTTCTGGTCAGTTTGTTTCTAATATAAGATAA
>JGI2160J19893_10000413_pt1 | contig 14782 bp, 14 predicted proteins | sample DeeMarSeWOR28_12_FD_19893 | JGI IMG/M metagenome (IMG submission 19893)
GAAACACCTGGGTGCAGGGGCCAACGATTTTTACCGGGTGCTGGGCCAGGGGACCCTCAAGGCGGCAGAACTATACGGGGGGGCGGACTTCGCCTGCGTCCTCGGCCAGGAGATGGGGGGGTATGCGACCGGGGAGGTCTTCTTCATCTCCCAGGCGCTGGGACTCCGCCATTCCCACCTGGACGCCGGAGGGTACTCGTACGATCAGAAGCAAAATGGAAAAGATGCGGCACAGGCCGTGGCGTTTTTAGTTCAGGACGAGAAGGCCCGGGTGTTTCTCACCTCCATGGTCTCCTGTCTCTTCGCCCGCGAAGTTTACAAAGAGGCCGTCCTGGCCGACTGCCTGAACGCCGTGGGCTACCGGGATCTGGCGGAAAATGTGGATTCTGTGGCCCGGAGGGTCCAGAAAATGCGCTGGCAAATCCGGATCAAAACCGGGTTTGACCCCGGGTCCGTGAAGATCCCCGGGCGATTCAAACAGGTGGTTACCTGGAAGGGTCCCCTGGATACGAATTATCTGGATTCTTTGCAGAAGACCTACGCCCAAAAAATCCGGGAGATGGCGATGTCGGAGGAAAGCGGTTCTCCCGGGTCGCCCCGGAACGAGTCGACGAAATTGTAGGACGGGTGGCCCAATGAAAGACCCGGGTTCTGTTCTCTGTCTTCCCGAACTTGCCGTGCCGGCCGAACTCATGGTGAGGAGGATCGTCGAGGACCTCGGCGCCACCCATTGGAGCGGAGATGGATGACACCCACCGATGATAAAAACAGTTATAAAACCGTAAAAATGGATAAAAGAGGATCTGGCATCCTTCTTCACATAACCTCACTTCCTTCATCTTACGGAGTTGGAGATCTGGGACCAGAGGCCTATCGATTCGTCGATTTTCTTAAAAAGACGAAACAGCGCTACTGGCAGGTTCTGCCTTTGAATCCGACCGATCCGCTTTATGGGAATTCACCTTACAGCAGCGTTTCCGCCTTTGCAGGAAACACGCTCCTCATCAGCCCTGATCTGTTGCTTGAAGAAGCCCTTCTTTCTACCAAGGATCTTGAACATATTCCTCCATTTCCGGAGGACCATTGCGCTTTTTCCAAGGTGATTCGTTACAAGGGCAAGTTGTTGGAACGGGCCTATCAACACTTTAACCAACGCTGGAAAGGACGGGAGCCCTTTGAGGCATTTTGTTCGGAAAATTCGTCGTGGCTAGAGGATTTCTCTGTCTTTGTTGTCCTGAAAAAACACTTTGATGGAAAAGTGTGGAATCAATGGCCGAAAAAGTTAAGAGATAGAAACCTCAAAGCGCTTAAGGAGATCAAAAAAAAATGTCATACCCAAATCGAAAAGGAAAAATTCTGGCAATATCTTTTTTATACGCAGTGGTACTCGGTTAAACGTTATTGTCAAAAAAAGGGGGTAAACCTATTTGGGGACCTATCGATTTACGTGAGCTTTGACAGCGCAGATGTCTGGGCAAACCCCGGCCTATTCAAGTTAGACAGGGAAAAGAGACCCGTCTTTGTCTCGGGTGTTCCTCCCGACTATTTCAGTAAGAGAGGGCAGTTATGGGGCAACCCCGTTTATCGCTGGGATGTTCTTAAAAACAGTGGCTACCGATGGTGGGTCGAACGGATAAAACATAATCTTAAGCTTTTTGATGCCCTCAGAATTGACCATTTTCGGGGCTTGGTCGCGTACTGGGAAATCCCCGCAGGAGAAAAAACGGCGGTCAAAGGAAAATGGGTGAAGGTGCCTGTTGATGATTTTTTGAATACCCTGAAAAAAAAATTCCCACACCTGCCTATCTTTGCCGAAGATCTCGGTTTTATCACTCCGGATGTCAGGGAGGTCATGGATCGGTTCAAGCTTCCCGGGATGAAGATTCTTCTTTTTGCATTTGGAGAGGATACCCCCATGCATCCTTATCTTCCCCATGCCCATGAGAAAAATTTTTTGGTTTACACCGGCACTCACGACAATAACACAGTCCGTGGATGGTTCGAGGCAGAGGCATCGCCTGAAGATAGGAGAAGGCTTTTTCGATACCTTGGGAGAAAGGTGTCTGTGAAAGAGATTCATTGGGCATTGATCCGGTTGGGGATGATGTCGGTGGCAAGATTGGCTATCTTTCCCATGCAAGACGTGCTCGGCCTTGGCCGAGAGGCCCGGATGAACAGGCCTTCCACTGCTCGCGGCAATTGGAAATGGCGGCTGCGGCCACGACAAAATACAACGTTGGTTTCAAAAAGGCTGCTTCAGATAACTGAAACCTTTGGTAGGGGTTGAAGATGATCGTAAGGAAAAGATACGTGATTCTTGCCGCAGACATCGACGGAACCGATACCCGTCTGGCCCTCGGTCTGCAGGTGGCACGCGTCATCCATCGCATCACTATCTCCTTTTTTGTGATATTTTGTTATTTGAAGATTCTTTTTACTAATCTAATCCATATGCGAAAAAAATCAGCTGAGCTTAAAGCCAGTCAGCATCAGTAAATCTTCGAGCCGGGCATCCAATTTCAGTTGGAAAATTACAACAGTCATGCAATTGATCATCCCCCGGTCTTAATTATTCTATTGTGGCAGTTCCTTCGGCAAAACTTCCCTTGCGATCCGTTTTGTTAATGAATAGATTCGATTCATCTTGTCTATAAAAGACATATCAATTCTAGCGGCTGCCAGATATTTAGATTCCTTTCTCCCCAACCGTTCAGATTTTCGAGCCAGCATCTCAGCACTGAGCCGTTTGATCTCATTATTCATTCTCATGACTTCTTCTGCGGCGGTCTGGTCGTTGTCACGTATCGCCTGCACCGTGAGTGACACTGCCTTGACGACTGCATCATAGGTTCCCCGGAGCAGCCGCATGGTAGTTTCACTACTTTCATGTTCGATCTTGAAATATTGTTTTGCCAAATCCATCAGATCGATTTCAATAACATCGGCGATGTTTTCCAGTGTGATTGTCATGGTCATCAGAGCCTGATGGTCATTGCTCTCCTGCTCAGTCAGCAGCTCTTGCCGGATACGGCTCAGATATTCAAGGATAGCGGCTTCCAGGATGTCCACCTGATCGTCGCGCTTGGCAATCTCATCTAGTTTCTTCTGGTCCCTATTCAGGATGGCGGAAGGCCAATCCTTTAACATCTGTTCTGTAATCTCTCCGGCTCGCCCCAACTCAAGACGAACCCTTTCTAATGCCAGCGAAGGCACCTGGAGGACGGTGTTATCCAGATATTTGGGTTCGATGATCATCCCGACCGGCTCGGGTTTTTCGGGTACCATTCTTTCCGCCAACCGGGCAAAACCGGCGGTGAATCCGATGAAAATCAAGGTATTGATCACGTTGAACATCGTATTGGCGTTGGCGATCTGGCGTGGCAGTTCGGCTGCCATTCGGGCAGTGCCTTCCAGCTCCGGATTTGAAGGAGAGATCCACACCGCAATGTCTGCAAGGACCGGAATAAAGGCGATCCAGATAAGCACCCCCATTACGTTGAACATTACGTGTACCACGGCTGCGCGCACTGCTTCAACGGGCTTGCCGAGGGCTGCCATCAGCGCCGTAACGCAGGTGCCGATGTTGGCTCCCAGGGCGAGGGCAATCCCGGCGGGTAGGCTCAACAGACCTTCACTGGCCATTGCTATGGCAATACCGACCGTGGCGGCAGAAGATTGTACCAGGCCTGTGAACACGGCCCCGGCCAAAATGCCCAAGGCCGGGTTTTCCATGCGCTTCAGAATCCCCAGAAATGGCTCATAGTTGCGCAGGGGATTCATGCCATCACTCATAATCCCCATGCCGTAAAAAACAAGTCCCAAACCCATGAGCATCATGCCGTAATGTTTCATTCCTTCCCTTTTGACGGCAAAAATCATAAAAAAGCCCATCGCCACCGGTAGCAGGGCATATTGGGACACATTGAAAGCCAAAATTTGGGCGGTTATCGTGCTGCCGATATTTGCGCCCATTATCACACCCACCGACTGCGCCAGGGTCATTACACCTGCAGTTACAAAGCCGACAACCAATACAGTGGTGACGGATGAGGAGTTGAGTACCCCCGTCACGAAGGACCCTGTCAGTGCCCCCAAAAAACGGTTCGTTGTAAGTTGAGACAGAACGTGTTTCAAGGTCTCGCCCGCGGCTAATTTCATCCCTTTCGACAGAAGTTCAAGGCCAGCAAGGAAGAGCGCCAGGCCTCCGAACAAGCCCATCCCCAGCGTGAGCCAATCAATTGATGTCCCTCCAGGAACAGCGGCATGTGCTGGCAAAGCCCCAAGCCACAGCAACGAGCCAAGGATAAAAGTGAACAATAAAATTTCACGCAGGTTTTTTGGATATGTGCGCATGATTTTTGGCCTTTCCAGAATGTGAAACTCGATGCATTTATGTCATGCTTGTATGGATGTGGTCTTTGCTCGGAAAATTAAGCCGTTCTTTCCCTGCAATGTTAATGTAGTTAGACCCTGAAGGTCTCTTTCAAAAATCATCAAACCAATTTTTAGGGCGGTCATGCGTTACAGGGTAGTGACAAATTGTTGATTGTCAATAAGCCCTTGTCAGTTGTTCACAAAGAAGATGAGCATTTCATTTTCGGCGAACAAAGATCAGCAGGCGCAGGCCACGCTGGATGAAATCGCTTCAGGGCATTCAAGGCAGGTGTCAGGCAAATAAGTGCCCCTCCAAATCCTTTTTTCTGGAGCGCAAAGAGGTTATCCACGATCCGCCCAGGGAAGCGAGCGAGTAAATGAGAAAAATTCTGAATGATTTCGGCTAGGCCCAGGCCAAAGAGGAATTAAAAGGCAATTAATCCAAAATATCCTCTGATTGTGAAAATACAACCATTGAGATTAGCTAAGGCTATCCACACATTCTGAATATTGTGTCTTTCGGCTACCTAACATCCTCTTAGATTATACCTTTCAATAGCACATCCAAAATATTTCCTTTCTCACTAAATATTCGAATCAGGATAAAAAAGTTTTTTTCAATTGACAGGTTCCTGTGAATGATTATTAATATGCGTATATTAAAAATAACAATTTGAGCGGTTCGCTATCAGGCTTTCTGCTTAAAGGCTGATAAAGCTGGCCTAAAACCCCATCCAAAAAGCGATGGCAGTTGCGTCATCCGCCTCAATATGTTTATTTGCTGAACAGTATCTCCAGAAATTGAATCAGATTAAATAATCAAAAGTAAAGGAGGGCATCACAATGACCCCAAAGTCAATTGTTCTGCTAGTTGTGATTGTATTCTTATTGCCTGGTTTTGCAGGTGCGGTGACAGAGAAAGACTTTCGGGCTGAAACCACCCAGGACCTTCTCAATCTTTGCACGGCATCCGCTGACGATCCCTTATATCACCAGGCCGTCAACTTTTGCCATGGTTACCTGGTGGGCGCATACCAATACTATGATGCCGTATCATCGGGGCCGAAGGGAATTGATTTGGTTTGTTTTTCCAATCCGGAACCGTCCCGAAATGAGGCGATTGGCATGTTCATCGAGTGGGCCAAAGCGCATCCCCAATACTGGGGAGAGAAGCCCGTTGAGACGGAGTTCAGGTTTCTGATGGAAAAGTGGCCCTGCAAATAACTTTGTATTTTGTCTGTATTTTGAAAGGAGCAAATCATGAAAAAGTTATTGATAGTAATGCTTCTGGTAAGCAGCTTGGCGATTGGTGGATGCTCTGGGATGTCAGATACGACAAAACGGACCGGAGGCGGCGCTGCCATCGGCGCTGCAGCAGGCGGGATAGCTGGGGCCATTGGGGGTAACACCCCATTAGGATTGGCTGTAGGAGCTGCTGCCGGGGCGGCCGGTGGTTATCTCTACGACCGACACGAGAAATCTAAAGAGAAAGCCTACGAGGAAGGCTACAAGGAAGGCCAGAAAAAAAGCCAATAAAACCTTTCTTTTCTCACTCTCTATTCAGAAAGTGGACGACAAACCTTATCTAAATTTTGGATTTCGAAACGCAATGTGATAAATAGAGGAATGATCGATTCCGGCTATCTATACGTAATTCCATACGACGTTTTTCATACAGTTATTGGGGTTACAAATATATAATGGTTGGGATTTGAGAAGAAACATTTCAAAAGTTTAGATTACAAGACCCATCATTTTATGCCTAAATAATACCTAAATTGAGCGATTGTCGAAGTTGCCACAGGTACAAGGAAGATGTCGTCCCGCTATAGTTGCCTATGCGGGACGGCATCTGACGCAGTAGTTGAGGTAAGATCGGCAATCCCGATGTGTTGGGTCGTAGCTGAAAGCGAAGCCCAGAGGGTTTCAAATTTTAAAAATGAAAAACGCTAGAATTCATTAATAATAATATATATTCCCCATTTTTTAAAATTTGAAACGCTCATTTTAGGTGATAGTTACTACTATTAGCTTCCGCCGATTGTGGCTCTGATAACTTTAAATCCCTCCTTTTCCATGGCAGAAGCCACTTTTTCCTGAAGTCCCTTGCCCGGTGTCAGGGCGTTCATGTAACCGCCCCGGCCGCCACCGGTCACCTTGGCACCGAACGCACCGAGTTCAATTGCCATATTGCACAGGTAAATCAGCTTCTCATGGGAAAGATCCATGTCAATCAGAATTTTGTGGTTGGCCGTCATGATCTGGCCCACTTTTTCCAGGTCGTAATCCTCTAATGCCTTTTTCATTTCAAATGCCTGGTCGCTGACAGCCTGCAGCCGCTTTTTGAACAAATGGGGCTCTTTTTTCTCCTGGGCCTCAACATGCGCATCCAGTTTCGAAGTATCTGCCGTCACACCGCTGTTGCCCAATACCACTTCAACGGGCTCTTTTAGATTGATGTGTTCCCAGTTCGTTTGTCCATTTTTGATATGAAACAGGATTAACCCGCCGAAAGTCGAAGCGGTATTGTCAACACCGCTGGGGATTCCGTGATAGGCGAATTCGCCTTCCCAACCGATATGATTAATTTCTTCAATGCCAAGGCCCCGTCTAAATTCATCGCTCAGGGCCCGGGCCAGCGAAACACAACTGGCCGCACTGGCTCCAACGCCACTTCCGGCCAACAGCTGTCCGCCGTATCTGATTTTAATGGGATTTTTTTGAACGTCAATTTTCATTACTTCCAAAATTCGGTTGATGGAATCGACCTGCTGGTCCTTTTTCTTTTCCTTGTATCCCGGAACCTCCGTTCGGTTGTCCTCCAATATCCAGCCCTGTCCCTGATTCAATCGTTCGACGACACATTCGGTTTCAAACGGTATGGAAGATACGATAGCCGGAACCTCATTTAACACGAATGCATCACCAATCAGTATGGTTTTTCCAAATGCCGATCCTTTACCCATGGTGTCCCTTTCTTTATTTGTTCTGTGGTTTAAAAATTTTGATGATTTTTAGTTATTTAGTAAGTTACAGGGATTAAAATTCAAAATGTGAATATCGAAACCTTAAACAAATCCAAATTCCTAATGACCAAAATTCAAAAATTTCTGTTTTGAACATTTAGATTTGAGATTTTGGGTTTGTTTTGAATTTCGTTTTTTGTAATTCGAATTTAAAAATCTGCATATAACATGACGGAATCGTTTCCAGTAATGAATACCCTATACCGAACATCAAATTTTATTTGTTTAAAATTTTTTCCATTTCTTCGATTAGCTGCGCCTCTTTGCCGATGGGCACGGTAGTTGCAGCTGTCAAACTGTGGCAGGCATCAGAAAAACCGCCGAGTTTATTGGTAGCTTCGGGCAACAAAACATTGAGCCCCATTTTTCTGTTTGCCCGTATGTCTGCTTCCAACGGAGCGGAAACCCGCATGGATACCTTGACCTCATTGAATTCGATGGGACCGAAGTCCGGAATTTCGTTGGGGATGATCTGAAAGCCGGCAAGATAGCGCTGAGGATCTACATGTTTGGAGTTTTTGATGGCATCGCAGAATACGCCGATCATTTTAACGCCCATGGGTGCGAATCGATTCTTGATGTGGAACCACTGGATGTGCGCCGTTTTTTTCATCCCTTCAGACTGAATTTTTAGAATCTCATAGTCAAAGGCTTTATGCTGGACGACCTGCAGTTTTTTTAACATCTGATCGGATTCAGCGGAAGCGCCCTCAAGACAAACCATGATTCCCATGTTCGGTCCATTTTGATAGTAGCCGGCAGCTCCCAGCGTATCCAGGTAAGCACCGAGTTCATCACAGGCGACGGGCCCCCTGGAAGTGTTTAAATAGTATCGCTCACCGGTTTCCTGCTTGCGAATTTCCAGCTTTCCCTGCTTGACGGCTTCCATGGCGGCTTCAAGATTTTCTGCGGCCAGGCGGCCATCCACAAAAAATTCATCTCCGACCGCACCGATTGCTGCGATATGGGCGAGATCGCCATTGGATGCGTCCAGTGTTTTTGCGAAGAGATAACAGGTCGTGGAACCGGATATATCGCGATCCCCTTTTAGTCCGTATAGATCAGGATCCAGGTTGTGCACCATGGGGTCGGTGGCAGCTTCGGCTACATGGTGATCCAGAATCAGAGTGAGGTTCCGGCTCCGGTTTAAATCTGAAATCAGCGGTGCAATGCGTCCNGCAAAGTCTGCGAAGATGATTAAACCGCCTGTTTGCGCATAGATTTTGTGNAACAACTTCGGATAAGGTTTTTCCAGGCAGGAGCGCTGGACCGTAAAACCGGCTCTGTGAAATGCTGTTGTGAGAATGGCTCCCGAGGTGAGCCCATCGGAATCATTATGATGAAAGATCCGGGCGTCCTTTTGCGGCCACTTCCGGACTTCATGCACTGCGTTTTCCATTGCGCTGAGTAGGTCTTCCTTCAATATGGCCTTCCTTATTTTGTACCTGAATCGATCGTTTCAGATTTTAAAAAGAGATGATTTTCGTTTCAATGAAACCTATCCTTAAATTATATTATACTTTATTACACTTTTTTTAGGTTGAAAACAGAAAGGTGCTAAAATATTTTTTCATCGTTTTATTCTTGAAGCGCCATATATTCTGATTTGATTGATTTCCTGTTGACAAGCTTAACGAGACCTCTGTAAGCAACACCAAACGAGACTATCTAATAATTGCATAGGAACATAAAAATGAAACCGCTTGAAAAAATGCCCCAAACGGTTAAAAAAGCCATCCGATATGTTCTGGCAGATATTGATGACACGCTTACTCTTGACGGCCGGCTGCCGGCCGCTGTGTTTGCTGCCATGGAGCGTCTGCAAAAAGCAGGCATTTGCATGATTCCCATTACGGGTCGGCCGGCGGGATGGTGTGACCACATTGCCCGCATGTGGCCGGTCGCCGGCATTGTCGGGGAAAACGGCGCCTTTTATTTCTTTTACGATGATCAGCAGCGCAAAATGCGGCGGCGCTATTTTAAATCAGAAGAACAACGCAGCGCTGATCGGAAAAAGCTGGAAAAACTCAAACTGCAGATCTTAAAAAAAATTCCCGGCTGCCGAGTGTCCGCTGATCAGGCTTATCGGGAAGCCGATCTGGCTATTGATTACTGCGAAGATGTGCCGAGGCTGGCTGTGTCAGACGTTGATCGAATTGTCCGTCTTTTCGAAGAAGCAGGCGCCCGGGCCAAAATCAGCTCGATTCATGTCAACGGCTGGTTCGGCCAGTATGACAAATTAAGCATGACCCGGATGTTGTTTGTCGAGGTTTTTCAAGCTGACCTGGAAGCCGTCAAAAAAGAAGCCATTTTCATCGGGGATTCTCCCAATGACGTCCCCATGTTCCAGTTCTTCCCGCATTCGGTGGGTGTGGCCAATTTTTTAAAGTTTAAGGGAAAAATGACGCACTTGCCGACCTGGGTGACGCGAAAGGAAGGCGGCGACGGGTTTTCCGAAATGGTGGACTGCATTCTCGCAAAATGAAAATTCCCGCCAAAAAGAAATGCTTTCAGCTGATGTGCGGCATGCAGATGCCCGAACACATCGTGGCGCACTCCATTCAGGTGTGCAGGGTTGGCCTGTGTCTGGTGGACCATCTAAAATTACAGGGAATCCAAATGGATCGACAACTGGTGATAGCAGCTGCTCTGCTGCATGATATCACCAAGACCCGCAGTTTTGAAACCGCAGAAAACCATGCGCTCACCGGCGGGCAGTTTTTAACCGATCTCGGCTATACGCAGGTCGGCGATCTGGTCAGGCAGCATGTGCGCCTCGATGTTTATTCCGATCAAAAAGACCTTTCAGAAGCGGTGATCATCAATTATGCCGACAAACGGGTGCTGCATGATCATATCGTCTCACTGAATGAGCGCATGAACTATATCCAGGAAAGGTACGGCACTAGGCCCGAACACCGACGCCGAATTCAATTGTTGTGGCAGAAAACAGCAGCGCTGGAAAAACACATGTTCAAATATCTGCCTTTCTCCCCCGATGATCTTATGCATCACCTCACCCCCATGGATCTATCCAGCGAAATTTCGAGCTATCGGAAGGTCTGTTCACAACCCGCCACCGGGAGCAACTAATCGTATGACCGGCACGTCCCTGTTAATGGTTCTCATCGCTGCTTTTTTGCATGCATTCTGGAATTACCTGGCAAAAAAAAGTCAGAATAAAATTGCCTTTATCTGGTGGTTTATCCTATCCGCTGTTATCATTTATTTTCCCATGTTTTTGTATTTCTATGCCGGAAGTAAAATTTCAACAGGGGGCTGGACCTGCATTATCGCAACGGGCATATTACACACCCTCTATTTTTTCTTTGTTGGCAGTTCATATGAACGCGGAGATCTTTCATTGGTATATCCGTTAGCGAGGGGGTTTGGGCCTTTTGGGGTACCCATTCTGGCTGTGATTTTTCTAAGCGAGCAGTTAAACCTACCGGGGATCATCGGTATTGTTTTCGTTGTCGTCGGCATTTATGTCATACATCTAAAATCGTTTTCTTTTAAAACGTTTTTCAAACCCTTTGCAGCGATTCGCAGTTCGGCCTCAATTTGGGCGCTGCTGACAGGTTGTACAATTGCCGCATATTCACTTGTGGATAAAGTGGGCGTAAAATCAGTGCACCCGGCGGTATACATCTATTTTATGTTTTGCATTCCCTTGCTGTTTTTAACACCCTACGTGCTGATCAAAGAAAGAAAGAGATTAAAGCCGGAATGGAAAATAAACAAAGGGCCTATCATGGGGGTGGGCTTTCTGGTCGTATTTACATACCTGTTGATTCTCTTTGCCATGCAAACCAGCAATGTCAGTTATGTGGTGGCGGCCCGGGAGGTGAGCATCGTTTTTTCTGCCTTGTTCGGGATCATCTGGCTTGGAGAAAGCCATCGGCGGCCCAGATTGATCGGCGCTTTTTTTATTGCCATGGGGGTCGGCTTTATCGGGTTAAGCCGCTAAAAATTTGTCGGCCGTTTTTACCTGTTTGCTCGTGAGCGTGAGTATGATATCGATGGTGAATGATCAGTTTGACTTATTGGTTTTATATTTCAATAGAAATAAGGTGCTTATCGACTTTCGTGTCGCAGATTCTGCAGAGGTGAAGGTCCTATCGCTCCCATACTTTTGTTCATATTAGGTGCCGGCGCATACGTCGGGTGGAACATCGGCGCAAATGATACAGCCAATTGCGTGGGGACCACTGTGGGCTGCGGGCTGATTTCATTCAGAAATGCCGTCATCCTGGTGTCTATTTTTGCGCTTCTCGGAGCGCTACTACAGGGGCAGCATGTCATGTACACCATCGGAAAGGGGATTGTAAAAGCAGATCTGAACTATCTGGCTGTCATTATCGCTCTGGTCAGTTCCGGTTTTTTTGTTACCCTTGCGACCTTTTACAAAATTCCGACATCTACTTCTCAGGCCATTGTCGGCGGTGTTGTGGGAATCGGTCTGGCTCTAAACGCCGAAATCGATCACTCTAAACTTATTTCTATTGTGGAGAGCTGGATAATTTGCCCGATCATGGTCATGGTTCTTGCTTTTGCTCTGATGTATATTTTGAATATCATTCTCAGAAAATTCGAATCACGAACATTTCTGATGCAGCACGCCATGGGGCGGCTAGCAATTCTTTCTGCTTGCTATACCGCTTATGCGCTAGGGGCAAACCATGCCGGCAATGCGGTGGGACCGATCGCCAATCTGGGGATCTTCCACCCAAAACTTTTACTTTTTATCGGCGGTCTGACCATAGCGCTTGGCGCGGCCACTTACGGGAAAAAAGTTGCCCACACGGTGGGAACCGGCATAACGCCCCTGGATATCCCGGCAGCTTTTGTCGCCCAGATCTCATCGGCATTTGGGATGCATCTTTTTTCGATGCTCGGGATTCCGGTATCGACCTCTTCAGCCATCGTAGGGGCCGTCGTGGGAGTGGGTCTCGTGAAGGGTGCTAAAGCCATCAGCACCAAAATGATTTTAACGATTCTCATGGGCTGGATATTGACGCCGACCATGGCGGCTGCGGCGGCCTATATATGTTATAGGACAATCACAGTCATATGGGGCTAATAAAATAAAAAAAACAATGGGTTGCTTTGGATTGAATTCTGGAAAACCTTATGTTAATGCCAGTTTGATTTTAAAAATACCGGAGGGTAGCGCATAATGTTATTTAAAAAGGAAAAAGAAGTTATCGAGCTTATTTTAAAGCATCTGGATGTTACAGAAAATACCATAAAGAGCAGTTTAAAAACAATTGAATTCTATCTTGACGAAAATATCGCTGAAGCCAAAATCTGGGCCCGTAAAACCCGCGGTACTGAATCCGAAGCGGACCTCATCCGCTATGACATTCGCGACAAACTTTATCTCGGTGCTTATTTGCCCCTGCTGCGAGAAGACATCTATAAGCTGGTTGAAAGCGTAGACAAGGTGGGCAATGCTGCTGAGGCTGCAGTGATTTCTTCCTCAATCAACGGCCGCTGATTCCCGATGAAATGAGGCCCCATTTTTTGGAAGTGAGCAAAGAATCTCTGGGCGTTATTGATTCTCTGAAACTTGCCATTTTATGTTATTTTCGGGGGGACTGCAAAATAGAAACGGTCCGCGACCACACCCGGGAAGTGGGTATCCAGGAATCCCGAGTGGACAAACTCGAGTGGGACCTGACCAAAGAAATATTTATTTCCGAGATTGATTTTGCCCACAAAACGCATTTGAAACACTGTCTGGATAACATAGTTGAAGTTTCAGACCGCGCTGAAGATGCAGGCGACCAGCTCGAGTTGGCCACATTGAAATCCATGGTCTAGAAGTGGTTTCAAAACCCCATCCAATAATTTTGCTCGCTATTGGAAATGCCTGTTGATCAAAACATTTAAATACTGAGGCGCTTTGAATCAAATAAAGGGCCATCTCTATTTCAGGGGTACGGTGATTAAACAACTTCCGTTTCAAGGAAGCGCTTTATCTCCTTTTCGGTGTAGCCCAATTCCTTCAGTATCGAAGTTGTGCTGGCCCCGAAATCCACGGCCGGGTTGCGGACCGATCCCGGCGTATCACTCAATCTAACGGGCACTCCGATTGCCGGCTGCTTTGCTCCGTCTTTTTCCTGCAAATCCAAGAACATTTCCCGTTCTCTGAAAAGGGGATCAGCCAGCACCTCCGAAAAGGTCTGAACCCGGCCCCAGCATATTTCCAGATCCCCCAGCTCGGTGTCCCACTCATCCAGCGTTTTTTTCCGGAAGGTAGAACGCATAAATTCCAGAATTTCCTTGCGATGACTGTCATCGTATTGCAGGCTGGCATAGTGCCCGACGCCTAAATGTTCACAAAGGGTTTTCCAGAATCGATTTTCCACGGCGCCGATGGACAGAAACCGGCCATCGGCGGTTTCATAGGTATTGTAGCAGGCATAACGGTGAGAGAGCAGGGTATCGGCACGCCGGGGATCTTGACCAGTCAATTGATGAAAGAAAAGTGCCGCCGGCAAGAAGCCCACCATGCCATCGGTCATGGAAATGTCGATGTACTGCCCTTTGCCGCTTTTTTCCCGGGCAAAAAGGGCCAAAAGAATTCCAATGGCCGCATTCATGCCGCCGCCGGCGATATCGGCGATCTGGATTCCTGGAATCGAAGGCGGGCGATCCGGCTCGCCGATAAGGTTGAGCACACCGGCGTAGCTGAGATAATTGACATCATGGCCCACCCGATCGCGGAAGGGTCCACCCTGGCCATAGCCGGTTATCGAGCAGTAGATAATTTTAGGGTTTAATTTTCGTACGCTTTCGTAGTCAACGCCCAGCCGGTCGACCACCCCGGGTCGGAAACCTTCAATCAGGACATCGGCCTTCTCGATTAACTTGAAAAAAATTTGCCTGCCTGGTTCGGTCTTCAGATTGAGCGACATGTGTTCTTTGTTGCGGTTAATGGTATTGATAAAAAGACCGTCGGCAATGAACTGTTTGCTTTCGATCGCAATCACCCGGGCACCATGATCGGCAAGGAGCATCGAGCAATAGGGCCCCGGCAATAGTCGGGAAAGATCAATGACAGTGATTCCGGACAGGGCTCCGGCTTTGAACATAAGGTCTCCTTTAGTCATCAATAAATAATTTTTATGTAATCGTTAAGCATGAATATCCAATATCGAACAAGGAATTTCGAATTATTAAGGTTTTCTCTTATTTTGCTTGGCAGTTTTTTTGCTGGCCATAAAAATTGAAATCAATTCATCATTCTCATTAATGTCGGGTTCAAGATTTGATTTGGACTTTAGGAGATTGGCTCTAACAATCATTATTAACCACACTTTTGTTTCACGTAACTCCTTTAAACAAACTTTCATTTTGTGGATAAAGTCAGATCG
>JGI2160J19893_10000415_pt1 | contig 14712 bp, 13 predicted proteins | sample DeeMarSeWOR28_12_FD_19893 | JGI IMG/M metagenome (IMG submission 19893)
GACCCGGGCATCGATCGAGCCTGTAATGCGTGCCATGATAATCTTGCACAGAAAAAGTCCCATCCGACTGATGCAGTACCCTCTATGTCAATTCCACAGGACATGCCGCTTGTAGAGGGAAAGTTAAAGTGTATAACCTGTCATTACACGCACCCAAAGGAAAGCCTTCAGTTTCTGGGAGAAAGTCAACATTATCTGCGACGGCAGGTAAAGGGAATATATTTCTGCATTACCTGTCATGAGATCAATGAAAAAGGCCACATAGTGTATGCAAACATCCATGCCGGTTCATATAAAGTGACGGACACTGCAACTCGTATTGACCGGATGTCGCTGGAATGTATCCAGTGTCATGATACGTATATGAAAGATACTGCTCCCTTTCTTGGGTCGGGTACGTGGAACCACTTCAGGAAATCATTGCCTCATCCTATTGGCATTTCGTACAAAGACGTCCAGATGAAGAGAAGGGGCGATTTTAACCCGCCGGGCACGCTCAACAGGGAAATACGATTTTTCAATGATACCATCGGATGCGGTACCTGTCATAATATATATTCAAAGTCAGAGAATATGCTTGTAATGGAAAATAAGGGCCAACTGTGCCTGCAGTGTCATAATAAGTAGGAGTCTCATGCTTTTTAGAAGAAGAAGATACATAGTCAATGCAGGGATGCAAATGAGATATACCCTGGCTTTCATCTGTATCGCCCTTATCGGGCAGGTGTGTGCTGTTGCTTTTTTTAATGCCATGGCTCTGAAAAAGATTGATGCCGTCATGTGGAGTACTCATATTGACATAAAAGCAACAGATGAATTATTAAATCCTCTTTTTATGCAGGTGAATATAACGGCCTTTCTTTTTATCATCGCATTCCTGGCAGTTGCAGGGATCTGGATGATGAAGAAAGTTACCGGCCCGCTCTATCGTATCTCAAAAGATGTGAATAAATTTGCACAGGGCGACATGTCTGCACATATAGAGCTGAGAGAAAAAGATGAATTTCAGGATGTAGCAAGGGAATTAAACGATATGATGCAAAGGCTTCGTGAAGAGCTTGTTGCAATAGGCGAAGAGTATCAGTCTGTTTCTATCTCATTATCCAGCCTTGAAGATGCAGTAACATCCGGGGATACTTCTCACCTTAAAGGACTGTTGAAGAATCTTTCTGAATTGGAGACGCACCTGAAAAAGTTTCAGGTCTGATACCTGTGTTCTTAGGTTTTCATACCATACTGCTGCAGTTTTCTATAGAGAGTCCGTAATCCTATACCCAGTGCCTTCGCTGCCTCAGTCTTGTTTCCGCCATGTTTGTTGAGGGTATCAAGTATGGCCTGCTTCTCTATGTTGGCAAGATCTAATTTTTTTTGCCCTGGTTCTTGATGAGCAGGCTTTATTGACATGAAAGAGGGGAGGCTCTCCATATTTATTTCATCTCCCCGTGCCATGACGATGGAACTTTCAATACAGTTCATTAACTCTCGTATGTTGCCCGGCCAGTGGTAGGATTTGATCACTTCCATTGCGTCATGGGTGACTCCTTTTATCTGCTTGTTGTGTATCTTTGAAAATTTATCCGTATAGTAGTCGACAATGGAAGGAATATCCTCTTTCCTTTCCCTGAGGGATGGTACGGAAATAGAGACAACTTTTAATCTGTAATAAAGATCTTCTCTGAACTTTTTCTCAAGAACAAGTTGTCCGAGGTCTTTGTTTGTGGCAGAAATTATCCTTACATCGACGTGCATTGTTTTTGTGCCGCCAACTCGTTCAAATTCAGACTCCTGAAGAAATCTCAGCAGTTTCACCTGTATTACTGGCGGTAGATCCCCAATTTCGTCCAGAAAGAGCGTACCGCCGTCAGCGAGCTCAAATCTCCCCTTTTTCATATACAGGGCGCCGGTAAATGACCCTTTTTCATGGCCGAAGAGTTCACTTTCCAGGACTCCTTCAGCAAGGGCGGAGCAGTTCACCTTGATAAAAGGGCCATCAGCAACAGTACTGTTGTAATGGATCGTATTTGCAACCAGTTCCTTGCCTGTTCCACTTTCTCCAAGAATGAGCACTGTAGCTTTCGTCGATGCTACCCTGTTGATTATGTCAGCGATGTCCCTGATGCCTTTGGAATTTCCCACCATGTTGGTGGAATCCATGCTTTCCCTGATTTTCTGTTTTAACATAATATTTTCAGAGCGGAGTTTTTTGTTCTCAAGGGCGTTATTGATGGTAATCTCCAGTTTGTTCAGATCAATAGGCTTGGTGAGGTAGTCATAGGCGCCTTTCCGCATGGCATCTACAGCAGATTCTATTGTTGATACACCGGTAACAAAGATGACGACTGCATCCTTATTGTCAGCCTGCACTTTTTCAAGCAGTTCAATGCCGTCCATTTCCGGCATTTTCAGGTCACTTAATATCACATCAATATCACTGTTGTCGTTTAACTGCTGTATTGCCTGCTGGCCATTATTGGCAGTATAGGTTGTATATTCTCCTGACAGATAATTGGCAAGGCTTGAGCACACTATTTTATCGTCATCAACAATGAGAATAGATGTTTTTTTCATTCCAGTCCTAACCTCTCTCCATGGGCAGCGTGATCTCGAATACTGTACCACTGCCCACTGTGCTTGTACACTGTATCTTCCCCCCGTGACTTTCCACTACTCTTTGAACAATCGAGAGCCCCAGTCCCAGTCCACCCTCTTTGGTACTGAAAAAGGGAGAAAAAATTACTTCTAAATTCTTCTCTGCAATACCCTCTCCCGTATCAGATACAGTTATTATTATACTATCATCGGAATATGAGGTTTTTATCTCAAGGAAACCGCCGCTCTTCATGGCTTTTATGGCGTTCTGGGCCAGGTTCATGAGCACGACCTTGATCTGTCTTGCATCAAATTTAAAGGGAAGAAGATCGTCACTTAAAGAGAGTTTAATGGATATTCCGCTGTCCTGGGCACTATGGGATATCAGGTCTGCGACTTCTGATATAACCTGGTTCATGTCATTTTCAAAAAATTGCGGTTCAGGAAATTTTGCAAATTTTACAAATTCCTCGAGAATATTATTGATCCTGTTGATTTCATAACGGATTAATGCCGCTGATTCATAGGACGGTGAGTCAGCACCAAACTTCGCTGAAAGTTCCTTTAAGAGCATCTGTGCATTAATGGACAGTGAGTTAAGGGGATTCTTGATCTCATGGGTGACGCCAGCGGCAATCTGGCCCACAGCAGCTACCTTTTCTGTTCTGATCAGAGCATTCTGGGTTTTTTGCAGCTGAACATTTGCTTTTTGCAGCTCAATTGTTCTTTCTTTCACTTTCTTTTCAAGTGCTTCATTAAATTTCCTCAGGATTTCATCATTTTCCTGGAGACGCTCAGCCATAGTATTGAAAGATTGATAGAGCTGGCCTATCTCGGTCTGAGAATCAGTGTCAACCCTTTTATTCAGCTTGCCCTCAGCAAATTCTATTGTTGCAGCTGCAAGGTCCTTGATTGGCCTGACAACTTTCTTCAGCAGTACTCTGTGTCCTTCGTAAATGGTTAGCCCTCCCAGTGTAATAAAGACCAGATAGATAAAAAGGATCATCCACATATTTGTCAGGGATTCATCGGTCCATTTCCCGATTTTGTCAAAGTGAATTTTATTAATTCTCTTTGTCGTATCTTCCAGTTCATAGCCAAAGGCCTCCAGCCGTATCAGTTTGTCCCTGTCGAGGTTGCCTGTCCGGGAAAATTCATACATCAGCTCGCTCACACCGTCCAGTCCCTTGACATCCTCAAGAATGATGTCAAGGAGCTGAATCTCCATATTTCCTTCTTTTGTGGCAATTTCTCTCAGTTCATCCTCTTTATAATCCTCAACTTTATTCTTGAGGTCTGCAATTAATTCACGGACTTCATCAGAGTACAGCTCGTCAGGTTCAATGAGAAAGTGATGGATTGCAAGGATGAGACGATAGGTATCAGCATGAATACTGTCAACGACAACAATATCCCTGCTCAGCTTCTCTATCTTATATGCATTATGGAGGATATCCTGGGTAAGGAAGATACTGACACCACCGACGAGAATGACTATGGTAAAGGCTATTGCATTTGCAATAGTTATTGTTTTTCCAAGCTTTTTGAGCATCTAATATTATAAGATTTCATCTTAAAATACACAAACTACTATAAAATATAGGGAAATTGTACATTCTATGCTTCGATTCTATATAATAAAAAGACAGCGTATTTCACAGATTTTCTCACAGAAGGAGCTTGTATGATAACAGGAAAACCTCTGTTGTCTGTAGAACAGATTCAGAAGAAAGTTGCCGAACTTGCTCTGCAAATATCCAGAGACTACCAGGACAGGGAACTGGTGGCCGTATGCATATTGAAGGGAGCTTTTATGTTTTTTTCGGATATCGTGAAGCGCATTGAAGTTCCGTTAAAGGTTGATTTCCTTCTTGTATCAAGTTATGTGAAAACCTCTTCTTCCGGTGAGATAAAGGTTATGTGCAATATGAGAGAAGACATATCAGGCAAGGATGTGTTGCTTATAGAGGACATAGCTGATACAGGACTGACGCTGCAGTACCTGAAAGAACAGTTGCTCATGCAAAATGCCGCTTCAGTCAGGATATGTGCCCTGCTGAACAAAAAGGCGAGAAGGAAAGTGGATGTCGGTCTTGACTATATTGGTTTTGACATCCCCGATGAATATGTTGTGGGATATGGACTTGACTATGAAGGAAGATTCAGAAACCTGCCGTACATAGCGATCTGCAAGGAGAAAAGATCAGTAAAAAGATGAAGGCAATTGATGTTGAACTATTATTAAATGAACAAAAACAGCCTCTTTCAGGAGCGATTGTGTGAGCAATATTGTAAGGATTGCAGTGAGTTGTCTTTTTGCCCTGGCGCTTGCTTTCACCTATGGATGCAAGAAATCCGACACACCGCAAAAGGTCTCTCAGACAGAAGAAGAAAGAAAATTTAATCCCGATGAGCCGGCACCGGTACCCAAGGGGACACCGCCGTATTGATTCTGTCCCATGAATTGAAAGCCTCTTGTGTTTTTGGGGTGAACATGGTATTCTGTCATTAATTAGTTTTCACACCTTGGGCGTTTTGTAGAAGAGTGGGTTTACCCACTCTTTTGTTTTTACAGGGAATAATGAGTTTAAACGACTTGATAATGAAAGTAACTGATTTGATAGAGCCGGTCATTGAATCCCTTGGAATTGAGCTTGATGAACTGGAGTTCAAAAGGATGAAGGGGAAGGCTCTCCTGCGGGTTTTTATCGACAGGGAAGGCGGAGTCACGATTGATGACTGTGAGCGGGTAAGCAGGGAAATAGAGGCTGTCCTCGATGTGGAAGACCCAATTCCCTACTCCTATGTACTGGAGGTCTCCTCACCGGGTCTGGACAGGCCATTGAGAAAGCCGGAGGATTTCAGGAAATACTCGGGCAGCAGAGCGAGAGTGATTACCATTGACCCCATCGAGAAGCAGAATTTTTTTGTCGGACAGATCGTTGAAGCCGGTGACAGTGATATCCGGATCCTTCTTCAAAAAGACAGGACTATCACGATACCCTATGAAAATATATCGAAGGCAAGGCTGGAAGTGGAGGTATAGATGAACCGAGAACTTATTCATATCATTGAACAGATGAGCAAAGAACGAGGGATATCCAAGGAGTCCATACTTGAAACCCTTGAGTCTGCACTTCTCTCTGCAGTGAGAAAAAAATATGGCTTGGCCGCTGAGATAAGCATAAAGATAGACCATGAATCCGGAGAGATTGCAATGAACGCCTTAAAGACAGTTGTAGCAAAGGTTGAAAACCCTGAAGAAGAGATTGTCCTGAAAGAAGCAAAGAAGATCAAGAAGACAATCAAGGAAGGGGATACACTGGAGATCCCGATAGCTGTGGAGAATTTTGGCAGGATTGCGGCCCAGACAGCAAAGCAGGTACTTTTTCAGAGGGTCAAGGAAGCTGAGAAAGAAGCCATCTATGAAGAATACAAAGACAAAGCAGGACAGATTGTCAGTGGAGTGGTGATGCGCAGAGAAAAGGGAAGTTACTATGTTGCCCTCGGAAGGGCAGAGTGTGTCCTTCCTGTTAAATCTACATTGCCCACGGAAAATCTGAAGCGTGGTGAGACGATCAGGACCTATATAGAAGAAGTGAAGGTGACACCCAAGGGACCTGTCATTCTCCTTTCAAGGACTCATCCCAACTTTGTGGCTGAACTGTTCAAGATGGAAATACCGGAGATTTACGAAGGCCTTGTTACGATAGAGGGGATTGTCAGGGAAGCAGGCGAAAGAACAAAGCTGACGGTATATTCAAAAAACCAGATGGTTGACCCCGTCGGTGCCTGTGTCGGCATGAAAGGAACTCGTGTTCAGTCTATCGTGCGAGAACTCAGAGGAGAAAGAATAGATATTATTCCCTGGACGGATGATCCAAGAGTACTGATAGCAAAGGCCCTGAGCCCTGCCCACGTGGAAAGCATCGGCATTAACGAGGAGGAAAAATCTGCAATGGTCGTTGTAGCGGACCAGCAGCTTTCAATTGCCATTGGAAAGCGGGGGCAGAATGTGAGGCTGGCTATGAGACTTACAGGCTGGGACATTGATATTATAAGCGAGTCAGAATATAACAAGATGAGAAAAGGCGAAATTGAGTCTCAGCTTGAGGAATTGCAGAGCGAAAGCTCGTTGACTGAAGAGGATCAAGCCTCTGAGGATGAACAACAGGACTGAGAAAGTTCCCGGGAAAAAACCTGTCACTTCAACACCACATATATCCACAGATACCCCTGTCCAGTTTTTAAAGGGAGTGGGCCCTGCCCGGGCAAGGCTCCTTGAAAAGCTGGGAGTAAAGACCCTTGAAGATCTTCTTTATTTCTTCCCCTGGCGATATGAAGACAGAACGAACCTGACTGAAATAAACAACCTGTCCCATGGAAGTCAGGCAACAGTTATGGGGGAGGTGACATCCATCAGGCTTGTTGTTACGCCGAGAAGAAGAATGAAGATTTTTCAGCTTGGTCTGTCTGACAGGACAGGTTCCCTGACGGCGAAATGGTTTAATCAGGCCTATCTCAAAAAGTACTTCAAAAAAGAACAGAAGGTCCTTCTGAGCGGAGTGGTCAGGGGAAACCCTTACTCTGGAAGCGGTCTGGAGATGGAAAATCCAGATTTTGAAATCCTTGACAGCGACGANACACCGGTGCATATGTCGAGAATCATACCCGTTTACAATGCAACGGAAGGTATTTCGCCAAAACAGTTGAGAACATTACTGTTCAACACTGTACAGATCCATGCAGCTCGTTTCAGAGACTACCTGCCCGAAGAAATTCTTCAAAGGAACGGTTTAAGGCCCTTGCAATGGGCCATCAGGGAGGCCCACTTTCCCGATGAGATTCAGAACATCCATGATCTGAATGCAGGAGCCAGCGAGGCCCACAGGCGACTTATATTTGATGAGTTTTTCATGCTTGAGCTTGGTCTTGCCCTGATGAAGAAGCAGGATGTTGCTCAAAAGGGGATCAGTTTTCAGCAGAAAGGGACCCTTGTAAACAGTTTTCTTGATGCCCTGCCTTTTCAGCTTACTGGAGCACAAAAAAGGGTGCTTCAGGAGATTAGGGAAGATATGGAGAAGGACCTTCCCATGAACAGGATGGTCCATGGTGATGTTGGCTGCGGAAAGACGGTTGTGGCCCTCGCAGCAATGCTTACTGCAGCAGAAAACAACTATCAGAGCTGTCTCATGGCACCAACAGAACTCCTTGCAGAGCAGCATTACATAAACATTCACAAACTTGTAGAGGCCCTTGGACTGCATGTTGTTCTCCTGACAGCAAGCGTCAGGGAGAGGCCCATTGAAGATATTGCGAGCGGAAAGGCACAGATTATCATAGGAACTCATGCCATCATTCAGGAGGAAGTAAAGTTTAAGAACCTCGGCCTTGCCATCATTGATGAACAGCACAGATTCGGTGTTATGCAGAGGGCAGATATGAAGAGAAAAGGGCTCAACCCTGATATCCTTATCATGACGGCAACCCCTATACCACGGACCCTTGCCCTCACACTCTATGGTGATCTTGACGTGTCGATTATTGATGAACTGCCCGCAGGACGCAGGCCCGTCAGAACAAAGGTCTATTTTCCGGCTCAAAAAGACAGGGTGATTGAATTGATTGGGGGCGAGCTTTCCAAGGGCAGACAGGCGTACATTGTGTACCCCCTCATCGAAGAATCAGAGAAACTTGATCTTAAATCAGCCCTTGACGGCTACGAGGCATTTAAAAAAATATTTTCTGATAAAAAAGTCGGACTCGTCCACGGCAGAATGAATCATAGGGAGAGAGAAGAGGTGATGGCCCTCTTCAAGTCCGGCGACATAGACCTCCTGGTATCGACGACGGTTATCGAGGTCGGCATCGATGTTCCCAATGCATCACTGATGCTCATAGTGCATGCCGAGCGTTTTGGTCTTGCCCAGCTGCACCAGTTACGGGGAAGGATAGGGAGGGGCACCCATGATTCATATTGCCTGCTTATGGGATATCCTCCCTTCAGTGAGGAAGGAAAAAAACGGTTGAAGGCAATGGAATTGACCTGTGATGGTTTTAGAATTGCTGAAGAGGACCTCGCCATCAGAGGACCGGGGGATTTTTTCGGTACCAGGCAGTCGGGAATTCCTGAGCTGAAAATTGCTAATATAGTACGGGATGTAAGGGTACTGGAAGTTGCAAGAAGGGATGCCTTTTCCTTGATTGAGAAAGATCCTTCTTTAAAGAACTACCCCTTGCTGAGAAATCGATTGACAGAAAAATGGATGGGAATGCTGGAACTTATAAAAAGCTGAGAGTGTGGAGTAAAGAGTTATGGGTGATAAGTCAGGCGTTACTATTTCTTTCTCCTGACTCAAAACTCCCTACTCCTGACTCGAATGATTGGAGGGGATTATGATAAACAGGATAAAAAGCAGTTTGAACACGGGTCTCATGCGTATTCGATGGATTGCTGTATTTCTTGCAGAAAGGACAAAGGCCGAGACGTCCATAGTAAAACTGATGTATGAGAGCAGCAAGATTGAAGAAAAGATCGATAATCTTCACAAAGACATCGGCAAAAGGGTTCTGGAATTAAAAGAAAAGGGGGATGAATCAGTCTTTCAGGATTTTCTTGTCCAGCAGGCTCTTGCCGAGGTTAAAAATCTTCAGGAGGCAGTTAAGGACTACAAAAAGGAAGCACAGTCTCATAGCAGACTGCCGGAATGATTAATTACATCATCATCATTGTTTTCGGGCTGGTGGTTGGCTCATTTCTTAATGTGTGCATTTACCGGCTGCCAAAAGACCTTTCCATCGTACGGCCCTCATCGCAATGCCCTGCCTGTGGGAAGCCCATAAAATTTTATGACAACATCCCTGTTCTCAGTTATATATTTCTCGGTGGTAAGTGCAGGAACTGCCGGTCACCGGTATCAATCAGGTACCCCCTTGTTGAAGTTCTGAATGCACTCCTGTATGCCCTTGTTCTCAGCAGGTATGGAACTGATTCGTTATGGGTGCTGCTGGTGTACCTGCTCTTTGTATCTTCCCTGCTTGTAATTTTTTTTATTGATCTTGATTATCAGATCATTCCTGACAGTATTACCCTTCCGGGTATTCCCATTGCAATTCTGCTGGGCTCCACTCTGTTGCCCGATCCCTTTGCCCGCTCGGACTATCTCGGTTTAACATCTTCACTCATCGGATTTTTTGCCGGAGGAGGATCATTTTATCTCATAGCAGTCGCAGGAAGGGCCATACTGAAAAAGGATGCAATGGGCGGAGGCGATATTAAACTAATGGCCATGACAGGCGGTCTCCTTGGCTGGAAAGCAGTCATTCTCACAACATTCATGGGCAGCCTTTTGGGGACGGTTATCGGGGTCTCCCTGATCGCGATCAAGGGAAAAGAATGGGGGGCCAGGATTCCCTTCGGCCCCTATCTTGCGCTGGGCGCTCTGATCAGTCTGTGCTGGGGAGAAGAGTTGCTGAGGTGGTATCTGCATGGAAGGTAAAAACTTCTCAAAAGCCCTTCTCCTCCTTTCATTTGTCTTTCTGGGATTGATCATTGGCGTTATCTTTGCGTCTACCCTGGACAGCACAGGCATGCAGTATATCATCGGTATTGGCCTTATTATCATTATCGTACTGCTTGGCCTGACGATCAGTATTGTTTTAAGAAAGCAGAGCAAAATCCCTGATGACATGAAGGAGGGTTCAGAGGTTGGTTTTGTTGTGGACACATTTCATGACGTTGTGGGAAAGCTGAAAGAGAAAGAAAAAGAACTGCAGGAACTTCGATCGCGTGCAGAGAACAGGGCTGAGAGCATGGAGATTTACAATGAAAATATACTTCAGAGTGTGCCGAGCGGCGTAATCACGGTGGGAAACGATATGATAATCAAAAGCATAAACAGGGCTGCTGAAAAGATACTAAGGATAGAGGCAGGAGAGGCCCTTCACAGGGATTTTATGGAGGTCTTCAGGGAACCCCTGAAAACGATTATGGAGGAGAACAGGGTTGTTGCCAGAGGTGAGTATCAGTATGTCACTGATGACGGCAGTCATCTCTGGATTGGCGTGACTACGTCAAAGCTTATGAATGCAGAAGGACAGCAGATTGGATTTATTTTCGTGTTCACTGACCTTACGGAGATCAAGGCCCTCGAGGCCCAGGTGGAGTTGAAACAGAGACTGAGCCAGCTTGGAGAAATGTCTGCAGGAATATCCCATGAGATGAGGAACTCCATGTCAGTGATATCAGGCTATGCAAAACTGCTGCTGAAAAAAACAGATGAGTCAAACAAGCCCACTGCCGAGGCAATTATCTCGGAAATTACTGTTATGGATGAAGTAATATCCGAACTGCTTGCCTTTGCAAAGCCAACGGTGCTGAACAGGAAGGAAATTAATCTGCATCATCTGCTGCGGGAAGTTGTGGAGACGACCGGCCGGGATATTCAAGACGTGAAGGTTTCTCTGGAGCTGGAAGAAAATCTGACCATAGAGGCCGATGAAGTACTGCTTCGGCAGGCACTGTCAAACATATGCATCAATGCCTTTGAAGCCATGCCCCAAGGCGGTAATTTTACAATGAAATTAAAGCGTCTTCAGAAGAAGGCCGAGATATATATTAGTGATACAGGGCAGGGAATACCTGAATCAATCGTGCAAAAAATATTTTTGCCTTTTTACACGACCAAGGAGAAAGGGGTAGGGATGGGCCTTGCCCTGGTGCAGAAAATTATCGTTCACCACGGAGGAACGATCACGGTGAACAGTCTCGAAGGGAATGGTTCAACATTTATTATTACCCTTCCTGTTGTCAAAGAACAGGGTGACGATTGTTGATTCCATGATGTTATTATGAGAAGATATCGATGATAGGTGCAGAATAAATTCAGAGGGGAAGATTATTTGACTCAGCTTGAGATGACCACGGAAACTGACATAACTGCTCTGGACGAAGGAGCACAGAAAAGACTGCAGCAGATCGGCAGCGCCGACATTGTCGTCGGTATTCCAAGCTATAACAGTAAGGAATCCATAGGCCGGGTCATCAAGGCCTGTGAACTGGGCCTGGCAAAATATTTTTCTCACCACAAGTCGATTATCCTTGTTTCTGAAGGAGGCGCCGTTGAAGACACACTTGGTGCTGTCGAAGCCCTGAACGATAAGTATTATTTTGAGAATGCCTTTATTCCCAAACCAGAACATGAGACTGAAATCATTGTCATAAAGTACCAGGGGGCTTCCGGCAAGGGCACGGCAGTAAAAGCGATCTTTGAAGCCGTCAAAATTCTGAATGCAAAGGCAGGCTGCATGCTTGACTCTGACCTGAGGAGTATCTCCCCGGAGTGGATCGAGCTGCTGCTTGCACCGGTCCTGATGAAAGACTTTGGCTTTGTGACCCCCTACTATTGCAGGCATAAATATGATGGCACAATTACCAATATGATAGCGTACCCGCTCACATGGGTTCTGTATGGCAGGCGTGTCCGTCAACCTATTGGAGGGGATTTCGGTTTTTCCCTTGCCTTTGTTAAAAGCCTTCTTGAAAAGGACGTGTGGGAGACGGATATTGCACGGTTTGGCATTGATATATGGATGACAACGGTGGCCATTTGTGAGAAATTCAAGATATGCCAGTCTTTTCTCGGGGCAAAAATTCATGATGACAAGGACCCCGGCAAGGATCTCAGTCCCATGTTTGTCCAGGTTGTAGGCACAATCTTCAGCCTGATGGAGATCTATCATGAAAACTGGCTCAAGGTAAAGGGAAGCCGGCCAACAGCCATATTTGGTTTTGAGTCCGAATTTGCCCCGAACCCCATTGATGTTGACCAGGGGAATATGATTCGAAAATTCCAGGAAGGTCTGCTTCGCTACCAGCACATCTGGGAAAAAGTCCTTGAAAAGGAAAACTTTCAGAAGATCCAGGAAGTGGCAAAGATGGAGGTCTCTCATTTTGAGCTGCCTGTTGAACTGTGGGTTAAGTCTCTGTATGATTTTTCGATTGCCTATAAAAACCGGAATGGCGGATTCAGTTCTGCAGAGATTATAGAGGCCCTTGTTCCCATCTACTATGCCAAGACAGCTTCATTTGTAAACAGGACGCAGAGTCTGGACACATCGCAGGCAGAGGAGGCCATTCGCAAGCAGTGTGGCGTTTTTGAAAGCCTGAAACCATATCTGGTCGAGGCCTGGACTTCTCAGGGATGAAGGAGGATGACAGATTGAGCAAAAAAATACTCGTTGTTGACGATGAAAAAAATATACGACTCTTGCTCAAGGAAGAGCTGCAGGATGAGGGTTACGATGTTATCATGGCTGAAAATGGTGCAGATGCGCTTGAGATGATTCAGAAGGAAGTGCCGGACCTTGTCACCCTTGACATTAAAATGCCCGGCGAAGACGGGCTGAGTATTCTCAGAAAAATTCGGGAGATTGAATATGACCTGCCGGTCATCATCTGCTCTGCCTACAGTGTGTATAAAACCGATTTTTCTGCTGTTGCGGCAGACCACTATGTAACAAAATCCTCTGACTTCTCTGAGCTGAAAAACAAGATTCAGGAAATATTGAGCTATAAATCCTGAATAAGAATAACATCCGTCATCTCCTTTAGTCTCCTTTGTTCATTTTGCGTTAAAACCACAAACATTCAGCAACTTAGAAGGTTAAGCTAATGTAACTTCTCAGGTGTCTTGGTTGCCTTTCAGATTGAATATTCCTTAATTTTAGTATCAAAAATGCCGAAAGAAGAAGGTATGTACAGATGCGATGGGATTGAATCAACGTAACGGTAACACATGAAATGATAAAAAAAATAAAAATAGAAGAGCTGAAGCCCGGCATGCATATCCACGATCTGAACTGCGGGTGGCTGAACCATCCCTTTGTATCGAACAGTATGACCGTAAAAGATGACCAGATAATTCAGAAAATAGGCCGGCAGGGAATACGTGAAGTATATATAGACACTGACAAGGGCTGGGATGTAGTTGATGCCCCGACCGAGGAAGAGGTCAGGGAAGAAATCAGGGAAGGGCTCGACCGGGTCGCAGAAGAACAGGTGGACTACCTGCCACAGGTATCATTGCGTGAAGAACTTGCCAAAGCCAGCAAGATCAAGAAAGAGGCGAAGCAGACAGTCCACGACATCATGGATGACGTGCGCTTTGGCAGGCAGGTCAGGACAGAGAGAATAGAGCCGGTCGTTGACAGGATGATTGATTCCATATTCCGTAACCAGGACGCCCTGCTGAGTCTCAGCAGAATCAGGACAGTTGATGAATATACATACACGCACTCAATGACTGTCGGGATTCTGATGATTACCTTTGGCAAACATCTTGGCTTTGATCTGTCCCTGCTCAGGGAAGTAGGTGTTGGGGGAATTCTTCATGATGTAGGGAAGATGAAAGTGCCGATGAAAATCCTTACCAGTGCCGGTGTCCTTTCAGATGAGGACCTGAAAACGGTGAAGGAGCATGTTATCCACAGTCGCACCCTGCTTGAAGAGACAAAAGGAATGTCTGAAATATCCATACTCCTTGCATCGCAGCATCATGAGAGGGTGGATGGCTCAGGTTATCCGGATGGCCTGAAGGGAGAGGAGATAGAGATGTACAGCCAGGCCGTAGCTATTATTGATGTTTATGACGCCATGACTTCTGACCGGTGTTATCAGAGGAGAATGCCTCCGACTGATGTGCTGGGTAAACTCTATGAGTGGAGCAAGTACCACTTTAATACTGAACTTGTCCAGCACTTTGTAAAGTGTGTTGGGATTTACCCTATCGGTTCGCTTGTTCTTCTTGACAACGGATTCCTTGCAGTCGTTGTCAATCATGGGCAGAAGAGCATGCTGCAGCCNGTTGTCCGGATCATATATAACACGCACAAGNATAGTCATATCATNCCCTATGATGTAGACCTTGCACGGCCTTCCAAAGACGGGGAACAGAGGATCGTCAGCGCCGCATCCCCGGATTTCTGGAACATCAGTTGTCCGGATCATATATAACACGCACAAGGATAGTCATATCATTCCCTATGATGTAGACCTTGCACGGCCTTCCAAAGACGGGGAACAGAGGATCGTCAGCGCCGCATCCCCGGATTTCTGGAACATCA
>JGI2160J19893_10000417_pt1 | contig 14657 bp, 10 predicted proteins | sample DeeMarSeWOR28_12_FD_19893 | JGI IMG/M metagenome (IMG submission 19893)
TCATTGGTTAAATTGGTTGACTTAAAGCCGAAACAATTGAACCAATCAAACAAATCAAACCAATTAAACCAATTAAACCTCTCTAATTTTGAAACTGGCTGAGTCGGTAGTAGAAGCCCTGCCGGTCCATCAACTCTGCGTGGCTGCCGCTTTCGACAATGCGGCCCCGGTTCAGGACGATGATACGGTCGGCATGGCGCACCGTGGAGAGCCGATGGGCAATAATGATTGCCGTTCGGTTTTCCATCAGTTTCTTGAGGGCCTGCTGGATCCACATTTCGGTCTGCGAATCGATATACGAGGTGGCCTCGTCAAATAAAATCAGCTGGGGATCTCTGGCAAATGCCCTGGCGATCGAAATCAGCTGCCGTTCACCGCTGGAGATGGAGGTGCCCCCTACGGTGAGAACGGTGTCCAGGCCATCGGGCAGGCGTTGAATCAGGCTGTGGCAGTTAGCAGCGTCTATGATTTCCTGCACGGTTTCTTCCGCTGGGCGATCTGCCCGGTCGAATATGTTTTCCCGTAGGGTGCCGGAGAACAGAAACGGTTCCTGCATTACCAGCGCCATTTTTTCGCGAAACACCGAGTTGTCGTATCTTTTAATATCAATGTCATTGATGAGCACCCGGCCTGAAGTCGGATCATAGAACCGGGGAATCAGGTTCACCAGAGAAGTTTTGCCGGCGCCGGTAGGACCCACTACCGCCACGGTTTCCCCGGCCATAATCTGCAAGTTTATGTTTTTAAGCACCTTCTCATCACCGATATAGCTGAATGAAACATCTTCCAGCCGGATTTCCCGGATTCGATCGAGAATCGCCGGGCTGATCGGAAGGTGGATCTTCGGTAGAGAATTTTCCGTATCCAGAATCAACCATATTCTTTCAGCCGAGGACATGGCATTTTGCAGAATATTGTATTTTTCCGCCAAATCTCTTATCGGCCTGAAAAACATCCGGATATAGGAGATGAAGGCCACCAGGGTTCCCAGGCTCAGGGCTTCCTTTAATACCTGGCTGCCGCCGTAAAAGAGCACCAGAGCGACGGCAATGACTCCCAAAAGCTCGATGATGGGCATAAATACGGCCAGAACGTGAATCTGTCGCATGCCGGCTAAATAGTTATCATGGTTAAGGTTCTTGAATTTTTTATAATTTTTCGATTCCTGACCCATTAGCTGAATGATCCGGATGCCTTCGATGGTTTCGGCCAGGCGTGTATTGATCTCGGCGATTTGAATTCTCAGGATCCGGAAGACATCCCGGGCCTTTGCTGAAAATTTAGCGGAAGCATAAACAACGATCGGCAGAACCGTAAACGAGACCAGGGCGAGCTTCCAGTTCAGAGCCAGCAGCACGGCTGCAATGCCTACCAGCAGAAAGCAGTCTTTGAAAACCAGGGAAATAACCGAGGTAAACAGCTCATGCATATTCTGAACGTCATTGGTTACCCGGGTCACCAGTCGGCCGACGGGATTGCGAGTAAAAAATTCGATGGCCAGATCCTGGATGTGCATAAAAAGCTTCATCCTCAAATCATGCATGATCATGTGTCCGCTGTATTCCATAATCATTTTCTGGGCAAAATTGAGGATGAAATTCAGAAAAACGATTACCAGAAAAATCAGCGCCATCATGCCGAGACCGGCAAAATCCTGCTGACGCAACACTTTCAGATCGGATTTTTCTATGTGCGTCAGGGCATCATACGAAATCAGGGCTGTTTGACCCTCAATTTGAAACAAGGCGCTGTATTTTTCGACAATGCCGCGTTGTCTGTCATCTTTGAGATCTGCTTTCAGGTATCTTTTGCGGGTTTCATCGCTGCGGCCGGCAGCTTCCGCCACATTGCTTGTTTGCGGAACGATGTAACGGTCAATTGCGACCTTGGTGACATAGGGCAGGGCAAGATCCAGGGCGGTGATGCCGATGACCAAAAAAATAGATAATAAAATAAGTATCTTATATGGATAAATAAACGGTAAAAGGCGTTTTAAAAGCCTGACATCATAGGGCTTGCCCAGCCGGGTTTCCTCGAAATATCCATAATCAGGCTGCATTGACGTCCTCTTCGAATTCCTGAAGTTGAAATGCCCTGGCATAATATTGATCGTTGGCGATCAAATCCCGATGCGTGCCCCGCTCCATAATTCGGCCCCGGTCAAGGGCGATAATCTGGTCTGCAAAGCTCACTGCGGAAATACGATGGGACACAATGAGGATTGTTTTTTGGCCGGCCATGGATTTGATGGTGTCGATAATTGCGGTGCCTGTTTCCAGATCCACCTGACTGATGGGGTCATCCAGAATGAGCACACCGGCTTCTTTGAGCAGGCAACGGGCCAGGGCGATGCGTTGCTTTTGACCACCGGAAAGGATAACCCCCTTTTCACCGGCAATTGTCTCGAAACCCTTCGGAAAGCTGCGAATGGTATCATATAGCGCTGCCTGCCGGGCAACCATTTCCAGCTGAGATTTTTCTATCGAGGGATTGTCAAAAGTGATGTTTTGCCGGATGCTGCCGGCAAATAAAAACGGCTCCTGAGGCATTACGGCGATCTGTGATCTTAAATTGTCAATTTTCAGCGTGCGGATATCTTTACCGTCGATCAAGATGCCGCCCCCGGACACATCGTACAGTCTGGGAATCAGATTTAATAGGGTCGTTTTACCGCTGCCGGGGGGACCCACGATTCCCAGAACTTTTCCCGGTTCCACCGCCAGGCTGATCGCCGATAGCACCGGTGTGCTCACTTCTGCCTCATGGTTGTAAGCGAAGCCGACTTCCTGAAATTCGATCCGGCCTTGAAACCGTCCCGGCATAACCGCGTGCTTCGGGCTTTTAATTTCAGGATGTGTTTCTAGAATTCGATTAATCCGGTCGAGCGATGCCCTTCCGCGCTGAATTAACTCGGTTACCCAACCCAGTGCCATCATGGGCCAGGTCAACAGTCCCAGATAGCTGATAAAGGCCACAAAATCCCCGGGAGTAATGGTCCTAACAATGGTTTGCCGCCCGCCCAGGTACAGAACGATCGCCAGGCTTAAATTGGTAAACAGCAACATCATTGGAAAAAAGAAACCGACAATTTTCACCAGACCTAAATTTTCTTTAATATATTCTTTTGAAACAGCTTCCACCCGCGCCGTTTCTCTTGCTTTGCGGGCATGGGCTTTAATAATGCGAATTCCGGCAAAGCGCTCCCGGATGACTTCGGTCAGATCTGAAAAAGTGGCCTGAACGCTGAGGTAGCGGTGGTGCATTTTTTTGCTGAAAAATCGGGCGCAGAGGGAAATCAGCGGCATGGGGATCAATACCAAAAGGGTCAGTGTCACATTGATATAGAGCATAAAACCGATAGCGGCGGCACCCAGTACAATGGCATCGTTTAAGGCCACAACCCCCATTCCCGTCGCCATTCTGACTTGCTGGATGTCATTGGTGGCGTGGGCCATTAAGTCACCGGTTTGGGTGCGATCAAAATAAGATGCCGAAAGGATCTGGATGTGGGCCAACAGTCGGTTGCGCAAGCCCTCTTCAACTCGACGGGAAGCGCCCAGCAGGCAGCGCCGCCATACATATCGAAAAGCACCGATTAATACAGCGATAACCGCCATATCGATCGCATAAATCAACAGTTGTTGCAGATCGATTTGCAAAGCCGTAAGCCCGTCAACGGCCCACTTGATGATGCGGGGGATAAAAAGCTGCAACATGTCAACAACAATCAAACTGAGCAGTCCGATGGTAATTTTCCAGCGGTTTTCCTTAAAATACGGCTGTATGAGTGCGATGGATTTCATGATATAACAATTTGAAAATAAACAATATTTTTTATTGCGTTGACTTCGCCCGAGTCGGTTGTTATTGTAATTTTTATGGAATCAGGGAGCATTGTCGAATACATAGACCGCCAGAAGATTATGTGCGCCGTTGTTCTTGAAGTCAAGAACCAGCGGCTACGGTTGTTAACCGAAAACAACCGAGAGGTCAACCTTTCGCACCGCAGGTTGTTGCACAAAGATAAAACGCACCTGGATCTCACTTTAAGCCGCAGTCAGATGGTCGATGCCCTCAAGCAGGTCGTTAAGAAGCGGCAGGAGTTGATTAAAAAAATCGATATTAAAGATTTGTGGGAGGTCCTGAATTCAGAAAAAAATTGGATCGACCTGGCCACCATGACCGAGTTTTGTTTTCCGGACAGCCCCTCAGGGGACCACGAATCCGCTGTAATGCGCGCATTGTTTGATGATCGGCTCTATTTTAGGTTCAATCCGGATGGATTCCTCCCCAATTCCGAAATGCGGGTCGAACAGCTTGCCGCGCAACGGGAGATGGAGGAACGCAAAAAACGACTGATTGAAACCGGCGGTGCCTGGCTTAAAAGCGCACTGAATTCCGCCGGATCGGCTGATTTTCAATTGCTGCCCGCTGAAATCCATCAAGCGGTTGAAATTCTGAAATCCTACTACCTTTTTCAAAAAGACTGCAAAGATTATGAGATTGCCAGGGCGATCGCTGCCAGAGCCGCAATTGAAAGCCCCCACGATATTTTTCGGGTCCTGGTAAAAGTGGGCGTATTCGATGAAGATGAAAATATTGAATTGCATCGTTGCAATGTGTCTGCTGATTTTGCGCCGAATGTAGTGGCCCGAGCAGAGCAAATTGTCGGCTCCAATTTCATTGAATCAGCCAATGACTCTCGCAAAGATTTGACTCACCTGTCTTTAATGACAATCGATGGTCAGGGCACCTTGGATTTCGATGATGCCATTAGCATTGAAGAAATGGGCGATTCATTTCGGCTGGGCGTCCACATCGTCGATGTGGGCCACTTTGTTCAAAAAAACGATGCGATTGATCAGCAAGCCCTTTTGCGTGGCAGTTCCATTTATATGCCGGATCAAAAGGTTTCCATGTTGCCGCCGGTCCTGGCCGAAGGCCTCTGCAGTCTCAAAGCCGGAGCGCTGAGACCGGCTATCAGTATTATGATTCAGCTGAGCCCGATGGCTGAAATTAGAGATTATCAAGTTTTTCAAAGCCTGATCAAAGTCGAGCATCAGCTCACCTACTATGATGTCAATATTTATGCCGCTGAAGATCGGAATATGCGGATTCTGCAAGACATTGCCGAAAAATTTCGCAAGCAAAGACTGGACGACGGCGCCATTCAAATAACGGTTCCGGAAATCAGTGTCTGGATCAATGAAAATCGGGAAGTGTCCATCAATAAAATCAATCGTGAAAGCCCCGGCAGAATGCTGGTTTCTGAGCTCATGATCATGGCGAACTGGCTGATGGCAAAACATCTAAAAGAACGCCAGATCCCCGCCATATTCAGATCGCAGCCCAAACCGCGGGAAAGGCTATACAAAAACAATGAGGGCACGCTGTTTCAAAACTGGATGCAACGCCGCTTATTGAACCGGTTCGTTTTAAGCGTCAGACCCGAATGGCATTCGGGTCTGGGCCTGGATGCGTATGTCACCGCGACCTCACCCATTCGAAAATATTCCGATCTGGTCACCCAGCGACAGATTAGAGCTTCGCTGGGGCTGGAAAATGCATACACCGCCGAGCAAATCGCTGAAATCATTCAAGCCCTTGAACTTCCGATGAGCCAGGTCAGCAGGATTCAATATACACGGCATCGCTACTGGCTGCTCAAATATCTTGAGAGTCAGGTTGGAAAGAAAGAAGAAGCAATCGTTCTGAGCCGGTTGCGTAAAAACTACCAGATCCTTTTAACCCGATACATACTCGAGTGTGACCTGCCGACAACCAGCGGCATCGAATTGAAGCCGGAGGATTTAATTCAGATCACCATACAGCGCGTCGATGCCAGGAAGGATGTATTACAGGTCGCCATCGGCTGATAATTTCCCCTCCTAAATGGCCCTTTTTTCACCGGGCTGCGTTCTCCGCGGGCTTCTCGCCTGCAACGTACTCGAGTAGGTTTCGGCGAAAACCCTTGTGCGGCCTTGCCCAACAAAAAAATTGCTCATTTATGAGGGGAAATTAAAATTTATTTTGAACTATTTGACGGAGATGACCGTTCCGTTGGTGATCATGATGAGTTCATCCGGAGTCAATTTGAAAACGGCGTGGGGAGTTCCGGCGGCTGCCCAGATTTCTTCATACCGCAGAAGATCCTCATCGATGATTATCTTCAGCGGCTGACGGTGACCGGCCGGCGGTACCCCGCCAATGGCAAAACCCGTTGTCTCACGGACAAATTCAGGATCGGCCATTTTTATGGATTCAGCCAGATTTTGTGCGAGGGTCTTTTCGTTGACACGATTGGCGCCGCTGGCAATGACCAGAACGGGCTGGTGGGACTGTGTTCCCTTAAAAACAAGCGATTTTGCGATTTGTCCCACTTCGCAGCCGACGGCCCGGGCGGCATCTTTGGCACTGCGGGTGGTCTCCTGCATCTGGACCACTTCACAGCTCAGGCCATGGTGCTGCAAAGCGTCCTGAACGCGTTGGGCGCTGGGTTTCAATTTTGCACTCATCTTTCCTCCAGATTTATCTTGACTAAATAATAAATAATAATTATAAGTTCATATTATAAATAAATAATATTCAGGACACCGTCGCTATGGGGATCCAGGAAAGAAAAGAGAGAGAAAAGGAAAGACGGCGGCAGCAGATCATGGTTGCCGCCAAAAGGGTATTTTCCGATAAAGGCTTTAATAAAGCCACCATGGAGGACATTGCCCAGGAAGCCGAGCTGAGTCCGGGGACCCTTTATCTTTATTTCAAGAATAAAGAAGAACTCTATGCCTCCCTCTCTCTGCGAATACTGCAATACCTTTTAATTCGAGTTGAACACGTCAATGAGGAAAAAGACGCCGGGCCCAAGGAAAAGTTAAAATCCCTGGTGGATGCGATGTACGATGTTTACGAGTTTGATCCGCTCATTATCATTAATATGTTTCATCTCCAATCCAGTGAAACCCTGAAGAATTTATCGCCGCAACTGATGGAAGAAATTAAAGTGCTGTCACGCAAATCCCTTGGCTCCATTGCCCAGATTTTCAAAGAAGGCGTGGAAAAGGGGATTTTTATCGACCAGCATCCCGTGGCTCTGGCGGATACTTTTTGGGCGCTGTTTTCCGGGGTTGTTTTGTGGCTCACCAGCAAAAAGATTATCGATGAGAGAAAAGACTATCTCAAACAAACCCTGGATGTCGCCTTTGAAATATTCCAGCGCGGATTAAATAAATAATTTTGTAATCTCATCTACCTCAAAAGCAGGCCAGGGCGCCTGCTTTTTTCTCTTGTAGGCCTTGATCCCCTGACCCCTGTCCATGACTTCACCGATCGGGGTGATTGGCACACCGGCGGCAGCAATTTCTTCCCTCAGTTTTTGGCAACTCTTCCGGCGGCAGCATATCAATAGGCTGCCGGAGCCGATCAGCCCCAAGGGGTTGATGCCCAATAAGCTGCATATTTTTTCGGTTTCCGGATATACCGGAATACGATCGGTATCAACCCTTATGGAATGGCCCCCCGCGATGCTCAACTCCTCGAGAGCGCTGACCAGCCCGCCCTCGGTTATATCATGCATGGCACTGGTGCCTGCGGCGGCAGCGGCGATTTTTGCTTCGGTTATAATGCTGATGTTATCCAGAAATTGGCGGCAGCGATCGATCTCGCTGGCAGCCATGCCCAGCTTTTTAAGGCGACCGCCAAATTCTCTGGCAATAATGGCCGTGCCTTCGACTGCCACCCCTTTGGTCAACAGGACCCGGTCTCCTTTTTCCATCCGGCGCTTGTCAATCATGTTGCGCCTGGCAACCGTGCCGGCCATCATTCCCGCAACAATGGGCCGGTTAACGGCATCTGTGATTTCCGTGTGCCCGCCGCATAACGTAATTCCCGACTGCCGACAAAAGCTTTTGAGTTCTTCGAAGACATAGTGAATTTGCGACGCTGTTGTGCCGCAGGGGAAAAACAAGGTGGCTAAAAACCAGCGGGGGATCGCACCGGATGTTGCAATGTCATTGGCATTTACAATTACGGCATATTGTCCGATAGAATCGGTGGCAAAGGTAATCGGGTCGGACTTAAGGATCAGGACTTCCTGCGATTCGATATCGACAGCGGCGATATCTTCTCCCACGCCGGGATTGATTAGAACGGAAGCGTCGTCGAAGATAAACTGATCCAAAAAATCCTTCAACAACCGGTTGGGCAGTTTGCCGGATGGAAGCGGTATCCCCATACGAGCTACGTCTTTTATTTCTGCAATATTTCCAATTTCAAAGTCGCCGGCAGAGGCGGCCGGGTCAGAATCCTGTGCCATGCGAATCCATACGGTTATGGCTCCGGCCCGCTGCGCAGCCTGTATCTCGGAAGTGTGCGGTGATATGAACATGACCCTTTCAACCGCAACTTTCATCTTTTGTGCTGCCCTGCGAATCAGACCCGCAACCGCCTGGTGCGGGATTATTTCATGCCGGCTGACAATGACATCCAGTTCGTCTTCCCTGATTGATCCACCATTGCACAAATTCTGCCGGATGGCGTCTGCGTCGCCGCGACTGATAATCCCCAACCGCACCCCTTTTGAAACCAGGTATCGGCTGGCTTCCAGCAAGGCCGGCGTCGGTTCCAGGCGAAATAGGGCAGCTTGGATATGAAGGGGCCGAATTTTCATTGTGGGTGTTTCCATGACAGAAAGCCTATAAAAAGTCAAATGCGACATTCTACATTATTTCTGAATCGCAGCGGTAGCGGCAGCGGGGTTGATATCCGGTCGCTTGTACTGACAATTTCGGGTTTGCGAATGGTTGTCAGGGCTTGAGTGATATTGTGAAGGCGGAGATTTACATCAAACGGTGGCAGGTTCAACTGGCGTCGCTGTTGAGTTCGTATGTTATTTTGCCAGTTTAAAATCGACCGGTTTTTTTAAAATCGGCCGAACGGTCAGTCGTCCGACAATTTCGGTTTGCTCGGGGTCATCGACTCCCCACCAGTTATTTGCGGCTTTAATGCCGTCCGCTGAGTTGACGACTTTAATCGCCCAGTTGCCGTTATTCATGATATTGTTCTGCTCAATTTTGGCTTTAGAATTCTCTAAAATGAAACCGCCGGAGCCGTTTTCCGTGATGACCGAGTCCTTTACCCGAATCTGCGCTTTGCGAGCGGCAATGCCGATTTTGCCAGATGTCCGAACCAGACTGTTATCAATTTCGGTCTTACCTTCCTCGACCACGATGCCCCAGACATTATCTTGAATGATGCAATGTTGCAGGCTCACCGTTGAGGCCGACGCCCGGATGCCAAATTCGGCGTTGGAAATTTGGCAGTGCTGCAAGAGGTTTGCCGCCTGGCTTTTGTCGAAAAAGATTCCCTTCCAGTTTTGCGATCCTAAACTGTCGAAATGCACGGGCTCATCTTCTGTGCCGTTAATCTGGAGTTCGCCTTGAACAATCAACCCCAGCTTGCGGAACCAGACAAAGGTGCCGGGTTCTACGGTAAGCTTGACTCCGGGCAAAACCACCAGTGCGCCCTCAACCAGATAAGGGCTTTGGGCGGCATTCAGAACCGTGTTTTTGGATATTTTTGCAGGCAGCAATGTGGGTTCACCGATTTTAACGGGCCCCAAGGTATCCACCCACTGGCTTCCGGCTCCGGTATCGGAACGCAGATATCCGAAGACGCGTCCCTGGGCCAGGCGGTCTTTCGGCCGGATGCGATACGCACCGATATAGACGCCGGGTTCTTTTTCCTTTAGCGGAAGATTTTCTACGACGGGGGGGATGCTCCAGCTGGCGGTTTGATATTTCTCGCCGATCATGGCCACTTTTACTAAATCGCCGGGCCGCAAAAGTTTGCCCCCCGCATTATGGACCAATGCGAGAATGCGCGGCGGGGGCTCGGTCACCGCCTCGGGGTTCGGGATCGTTGCAATCATTTGCATGCAGAGTTCGGCGGCGGACTGAAGGTAGGACGCCTTATGATGGCTGATGGCGGTCTTCACAATAGTCGCTGCCAGCCCGGTGAGGCTCAACGGCACATCTCCTTCCTGAATGCGAACATGGTGCTCAAGCTCCCAGATGACCTGCTCATTGTCGCAGCGCACCATTCTCGCTTTGAGTCCGGCCGCGTTATCGGAATATACCAGTGCATAGGTTTTGCCTAAATTGAGAACTTCGCCGTAAATGACGGCGTCAACGCCCAGCAGTTGTCCCAAACGCGCTGCCGTAATCGCTTCACCCGCCAGGACGGATTGATAAAGCTCGTTTCTTTTCAGGTTGTCGTCGATGACAAAGGGCTCCAGGTCAAGGTAGTTTAAAGAACTAAAGAAGTTGTAAAACATTTTGCGGACGACACTAGCGGCCTCGGGGTTGGAGGTCCTGTTGACAAAGGGCACAATGGCCACTCGGTGCGGAAGATGCGCTTCCTCGAGCACGGCCGGCTCCGGCGGTGGAAGCAGCATATTTTTAAGGGCGCAGGAATTTACACCCAGCATCAAACAGGCAATTATCAATGCAGTCATAAATGCTTTTGTTATTTTCATGATTGCAACCGATTCAGTTTGTTGTAACGATCCCTTTTTAAAATTTAAAAACTCAATTTACCAGGGAGTATCAGAACTCTTTTCACCCTCCTGCTCTTCAAATAGATATTTCATGATCCAGGAACTTTCGGTTCCGGATTCTTCCAGCAGCCGCTGGATCTCTTCGCGCTTTTTATACTCTTCCTCTTTCGCGTTTCGGTCGTTGCTCTGGCCCGATTTTCGGCCTGAAACCATTTTCTGGCGACAGGCACTTATTTTTGATTTAATTTCAGGGGATTCGGGATCGATGATGGTGTAGCGTTCAAAATAAGACAGGGCTTTTGGCCAGTCGCCCTTTTTATAATAGCCTTCTCCATGTTCGCGGTAAAAGGTTTTGATTTGTTCAATGCGTTGAAGTGCCAGCGCATGTTTGGGCTCCAGTGAAAGCACGGCCTGATACGTTGCGAAGGCGTTTTTGTTAACCGGCGTCAGGTAACGCTTTGCGAGAAAATGTTCCTCAGCTTCTTTGAGCAGCTGGGCGACATTTTGTTTCTGGCGGCTTTTTTGCTGGTAGGCCAGCCAGATGCGGCGAATGGCTTTCTGGGCTTCTTCGAAGTACAGGCTGCCTTCCCGTATGGAAGAATATTCTTTCAGGGCGGATTGATGCTGATTTGTCGATTCCAGCTGTTCGCCAAGCGTCAAGCGATAAAAGTCCAGGCGGTCCCAGAGCGCTTCGGCTTCTTTGCCGTGGCCGTGTTCCGCCAGATAGGTTTTCAAAAATTCCTTGGCCTCATCTATATTTCCTTTGGCGGCTTTCTGCTGGGTGATGGTCAGCGTGATTTGGGCCAGCATGTCCTTGGCAGTCTGGGCATTTTCAGAAGAAATATCGGACAACAGCAGTTGTTTGAGTATATCTCTGGCAGGCAGGTAATTTCCCAGTTCGATCAGATCGGCAACTTCGGACAGCTGTTTGCGTGTTTGCCAGGGCGTGTAGGCATGCACATAGATCAGGTATCCTGAAAAAATAAAAATCAAAAGTGCCGCAAACCAAACTCCCCGGTTCGAATGCGTGTGTTTGGTAATGATCTTCTGTGTCGCCTGCCGGGTATCGGTCGGTTGATCGGAAATGAAAGTGATTGAAAACGGGCCCATCTGGAGTTTGTCGCCCGAAAACAGGCGCTGTTCCGATATATTGCGACCGTTCAGATGAAGGGGATTGGTGGTACTGATATTTCTGGCCATAAAGCCGTTGTCGCGCTTTTCAATTACGCAGTGCTTGCGCGAAATGGATGGGTGCATCAATTTCAAGGCGGCTTCATTTGATCGCCCGATGACGAGTTTTTTCAGCTTGAGAGGAATGATTTTACTTTTACCGGCAGATGTGGTGCACACCAATCGTGGCCCCAGTGATTCCTCACTGCGGCTCTCGAACACCATCGTTTTATCTTCCACCGGCGTTTGACGGACCGNTTGATTNTCATTATTCTCCAATTTAAACATGGATCTCACCGTTTTTGAGCGATTCTTTTAGGTCCTGATAGCATTGAGAGGATTGGGGACTCAGGCCAATATTGTGCTGTGCTGCATCTCCATCCAGGTATATGTTTTTTATCGGCAATTATTAGAAAGGCTTTAACCGGAAGGGCACTTTTTAATGCGGTTCTATTTTGAGCCGCTGCCGCTAGAACCGAATAGCTGTTGAAGCCTTGTTTTGTCACAAAATCTGACAATATTTGTCAGTATCGCTTCGGAATCAAATGCCTGGATGGATATAACTATATGAAATTATAAGGTTTTAATATTTTAGGGGGTTTAGGCCCGTTTATTGCACTCTCAAGAAACGTTAAAAAATATTGCTCATGAAAAAGCCAAACCCCGAGTGATCGGGAGACGGAAAGCCACGGGTCCCGCAAACACTTTATGAAGCGGGATCGCCGGGTTGCCAGAAGGAGCGTCAAAAAGCTGGGTTACCGGGTATGGGTGGCACAGCTTTTTTTTTGGGGGGAAGATCTGAATAACCTGCTGTAATCGTGATTAATTTAGGGGGGCACCCTGAAAGGCGGGGACCCGCAATCGTGGTGGCGGACTCAAGCAGGGGCTGACAAAGGGGGATTCACTTTGGGCCATACAAATGCGGGAAAATTATCCGGCAGGGGGATAGGAAGAGGGATTGCAATTGTCATCGGCCTTGCTATTTTAAGCGGGTGCGGTGCCAAGCTTCCGTTTATCAAAGACAGCGATGATGCCACCCAGCAAGTCATTCACCGAAATCCTCCCAAATCGATTGCCATCCTACCCTTTGGCAATCAGACCGATTCAGAGGACATCGATGAAATTGTGCGTACTACCTTTTACAGTCATTTGAGTGCCCAACCCTATCAAGATATTGAATTGCATGAGGTCGATCGTAAACTCAGACGCTATAATCTGATGGCGTATGATAAGCTCGATGATGTATCGGCCAAAAGGCTGGGTCGGATTCTTCACGCCGATGCGGTTGTGGTCGGGGAGGTCACCGAGTTTCAAAGAGTATATGCGGGCCTCTATTCACAGATGGCTGTGGGCGCCTCTATTACGGTCTGGGATACGCGCACGGGTAAAAAAATCTGGTCCGATGAGCATGTTACCCGCAACCACGAAGGGGGTATTCCTCTGGCTATTACCGATTTGGCAATGATCGGGATTCGGTCCGGCATGAATCTAACAGAATCAGAGAAGATCAAAACGGTAGATGAACTGTCACGGCATTTTACCAAACGTATCCCGATTCCGGATTTAAACGAAAAGAAACAGGGCTCTAAATTCGTCAGCCTCAAACGTCTGACGAAATCGAAAAATCAGACGTCTGGTGGTTCAAAGCTCCGGAGCTTGAAAAAACTCACAAAAGTTGACCATCCGCAATACCGGTGACCGCAAGAAAGTTTTTTTCCCGTCAGAACTTCACTCTGCCTCCGCCGGCGAGCGCCGTATTGGATCTTTCCGCCCCCACCATCATTTCCGCTTGCATTTGCATCCCCGCATTTTTTAAAATACCGGCCGGGTTCTCAAAATGAGGCAATCCGCGATTCCGGTCAAAGGCACAAAACTACCGGTGACGACTTAACTGCAAAGTGCACAAAGAACACAAAGCAGGGCGAAAAGACTACGGTTGGGGAATCTTTTTGAACCCTTTGTGACCTTCGTGTCGTTCGTGGTGAAAAAAGCCATTTCGAATGAAAATTTTCCATATCCTTGAAAAACGAATCCTACAAATCCTGGACCAGATCTATTCCCGCTGGCCGCAGGTCGTGCCCGACAGCGATCGTCTGCGGCACTGCAAAATTGTTTCGCATCGGGGGGATTATGATAATCAAAGCATACATGAAAATACCCTGGCTGCCTTTGATCGGGTCAAAGCTCAGGGGGTCTGGGGAATCGAGTTTGATTTACGCTGGACCAAGGATCTGCATCCGGTGGTTATCCATGACGCGGATCTTCGCAGGGTCTTTGGATCGCCACTTAAAATCCGGCAGACAACCCTGGCGGAGCTAAAAGCACGATGCCCCCTGGTCCCGACGCTGGCCGAAATGATCCAGGGATTTGGCAAAAAGACCCATCTGATGATCGAGATTAAAGCCGAGTACTATCCGGACCGAACCGCTCAAAACCGGATTCTGCAAGAATTGCTTTCGCCGCTGGAGCCGGAGGCGGATTATCATCTCCTGACGCTGACGCCCGAGATGTACAACTTAATCGAGTGCGTACCCAGGTCCGCCTTTCTGCCCGTTGCCCAGCTGAACTACCGTCGGGTAAGCAAAATGGCCATTGCGCAAAATTACAGCGGCTTTGCCGGACACTATCTTCTGCTGACCAGGGCCCGACTGCAAATGCATATGGCATTCAAGCAGAAATTGGCCACCGGCTATGTAAACTCAAAAAATTGCTTGTTTCGTGAACTGAATCGGGGAGTGGAGTGGATTTTTTCCGATAACGCCTTGGAACTACAGAAGATTGTTAATCAGTTGCTGCAGGGCAAATAGGTTCAAGGGTTCAGAGGTCAGACAGCAGTCAGACAGCAGAAGATAGACACTAAAAACAGAGAACAGCAGAATAGCGAATATTGAATGTTGAATATCGAAGGATAAGATAACTTCATCATTCAAAATTG
>JGI2160J19893_10000420_pt1 | contig 14575 bp, 16 predicted proteins | sample DeeMarSeWOR28_12_FD_19893 | JGI IMG/M metagenome (IMG submission 19893)
CCCTCCTGATCCTTCACTATTCTCAAATCAAGGGGCTTCGCAGTATCAATGTGAATGTCTCTCTGGGGAAATGCAATAACGATGCCTGAGTCACGGAAAAGCTCATTGATGATAAACCTGAGATCGCTCTCTATGATCCGGCGATCCATGAGCCTATTGATGCTTATCCAGCAATAGAGATCGAATATGAGTGCATTATCCCCGAAATCATTGAACAGGACGAAGGGTTCAGGATCTTTCAGCACCTTGCCATGCTCCTCTGCTGCCTTGAGCATCAGCTGCTTTACTTTACGGGTGTCTGACCCATAGACGACACCGACTGCAATATGGGTACGGATATTCTGGTCCGCAAGAGTCCAGTTAACGATATTCTTTTCTAAAAAACTGCTGTTCGGTACGAGGATGTGTATATTCCCGGCAGTGCGGATACGGGTACAGCGTGTGCCGATTTCCTCTATAATTCCATAATGAGTATCAACTTCTATCAGATCACCGATCTTTACCGGCCGTTCTATCATCAGGATAAACCCGCTTATAAAATTATTGAGCAGGTTCTGCGCCCCAAAGCCCAATCCGATGGCAATCGCACCGCCAAAGACCGTAAAAACGGTAAGGGGTATATTGACTGTCCGCAGGGCAAAAAGGAGGAGGATCAACAAGGTAAAATAATAGAGGATTTTCTCAATTGCTGATGATGCTGTCTGATCCAGGCGATCAGAGGTCGCAAGACGTTTCCTGATGAACCTGGTGGCCACCCGTGCCAGGACCATTCCAATAATGAAGATAACCAGGGCAAGGGCAACCTTGCTGACCGTAACAGCGCGGTCATCAATAACCCACAATTCAAAGTCCCAGAATGACCCTATCCTGTCTCCAAGTCCCCGCAGTTTTTCCGCAACCGGTATGGCCTTCTGCCTTTCGTTAATCTCATCAATAAGTCTCTGTGTAAGTTCTCGAATTCCGAGAACGGTTGAGACAAATTCCAGATCCCGTTCTGTTGCTTTCTGAAGGGCCTGAAGGCGGTTTTCTGTATGTTCCCTGACAACGGGGTCCAGTTTTTCATTTGACAGCCGGGATTTCAGAGATGCAACCTGAGACTGCAGGTTCGTCTGATAATTCTGCATCACCTCTAATCCTCTCTCTGCTCTGGCAATGAAGGAATTCGCCTCTTCTTTCCACGAATCAAGCCCGCCGACCTCTATCTCATTCCCTAATAGCGAATATCGGTGCTCCCACAGTTGTTTTTCCCGGTTCATTATCTGCAATTGCAATTCGCTCTGATCCAGGACCCTCTGATAGGTATCCCGCCATGCTTCACGGGCCTTGAGATATGCTTCCGCCTGTCCCTTCACAAGCTCCCCGGCATTCTGGGCCTCTTCAAAAGCCCGCTGCGCCTCCACCCACTTATCATCTACGGAAATCTTTTCTTTCCTGAGAGAAGCTATACGCTCTTCCATTACCTTCTGGCGATCGTCGACTGATTCGAGCCGCTTTTTCTGGTCATTCTCATCAAAGATGAGCCGATCTTTGATCCACTGCACCTGTTTCCGTGCAATATTAATCTTCAACTCGGCAAGCCGCTGCTCCGTCAGTGTATTCTCGTGGTCAATCCGTGCCAGATCCAGCGTGGCCTGATGCAGCTCTCTTTCAACATTTGCAAATTCATACTTCCACTTCACGGATGATGGAACTGGCTTCGTACCGTATGATGCGAGATCTTCCTTCAACAGACGCTGCTGCTTTGTGGCCCGGTCAACTTCGGCACGTGTATCGTCAACATGCTTTTTATAAAAAAAAGACATGGTAATTGCCGATTCCTTATTCTGCGTTGCTTCATTCAACCGGTCAAGATACCGGTCATACACTGATACTGAGAAGGGTGGTGACTCTGAAATCAGACTCTCTCGTTCAGTTTCAGACGCCTGACCCAGGCTTTCCTCCTCTTTCATTAACGATACCTGTTTATTGAGAGAGGTAAGAAGTCGCATGTACACAGCGCTCAGATTTTTCAGAAGTGCATTTCTCTCTTTCAGCCCGGTCAGTGTGGTACCAAGCTGACTGGCTGACTGTTCATTTTCAGCAGCTTCAACAACTAGTAATAACTCTCTGATCTCTTTTAATCTGCTCTCAATCCGACCGGCGTCTATACCGGTAGCATCGTCTTTCTGAAGTGTTGCTGAAGGTTCTTCCTGTTCAGCATAGCCTTGATCTGAAATAAGGAAGAGAACCGCAAGAAGTAAAATGATGATCACTATGGAACGAACGGCGACGTTATGATGTATTCCTGTCACACTAAGCATTCGTCTGGATTTTGTAACCATACAGGCATTATAACCGATCTGAATTGNTCATTGAATATCATGTATCAATTCCTCTGTTGATGATACNGGGAAAGAGGGAGGATTTTCTAATGAAAAATGTTTCATTCAATAATCAGGTTCCCCCTCGTGGGCGGAGGACAACGGGGGGTTGAGTAATAAATTGGCCCTAAGCTTCCCCACGCAGCAGACAGTATGAGAGCAGAGTTTGCATTTATTATGCGGATAATCTATATAATCATTACCAGTTTCTGGAACGGTGATTGAGAATGATCACCCCCTTTGGATAGCTGTAAATGAGCAGGATAGATGAATTCCAACATGAAAGACTGGACCCCGTTCAGTAACCTCGTACTTCGGATAGTATGTCGACCAGGATTGGCTTAATCGGCGATCCCCATGCTACGCCTGAACCGCTGGCTGAAGCCCTGGCTATATTCAGAAAGGAAAAGGCTGACGCCATCTGGTGCACTGGCGATATTACCGGCTACGGGACACAGATAGATACAACAGTGATGTTGCTGAAAGACAGCGGATGCCGGGCGATTTACGGCAACCATGAGCAGTGGTATATTGAGAAAGCCAGTTATCAGGCGGCACCACCGACAAATGACTATATAAACAGTCTGCCTCCGTTCATTCAGGAAGAGAGGGAAGGCAAACACCTTTACATGGTGCACGGGAGCCCGCCACGATCAGTGATGAAAGGCATACGGTTGCTGGATGAAAACGGCAATATCATGAAAGAGGAAGAACAGGCCTGGACGGAACATTTGACCAAATTTACTTATGATGTATTGATCATTGGACATACCCACCAGGTTTTTGCAGCCCAGCTTGGGAACACGCTGGTAATCAATCCCGGCAGTACACGGTTTAACCACTGCTGTGCCCTGTTGAGCCTGCCCGATAGAACCATTGAGTGGTTTTCCCTGTCCGGTCGCATGATTCATTACACCTGGAACTGGGCTGAGGAATACAAGAAATCCAGTGAATAATCCATTTCATACATTCCTATGCCTCTATGGAATTGTTACCTGGGCACAGTGCTGCTGCAGGTCTGGTGCCCTTCAGACAGTGGTATCATTCTGGTATCGATGAACGGCACTGGAGTCAGTGCTGACAGGTACCATTTGAAATGTTGTGTGTGGTTATTGCAAAAAATTAGAACCAGGCGACATATACCATGCATGCATTGCGTGCCGGGAGAAGGCGGCTTAAAAACTTATATTCTTCCATAGCCGCATGATTCATCCCTTGTGGCCTTATTCATATCTTCGACGGGTTGCACAGATTCCCCTTGTCATGAGCTGCACGCCCGCAATTCTTGCAATAATACTTTGCATCCTTAACAAGCTTTTTTATACGGTCAAGATCCCGTTCTACTATAATCTGGCAGAGATGGTTCTTAACATGATAGGTATTCTGGTCTTTACATACGAATACATAGCGGATAGACATAGGTACCCCCTTTCTGTTTGATTCATAGTATAACAATCATCAGGACAATATAAAAAGATGTGTAACTGCGTAGCAGTGATAACCTGAATAATAGAAAGGGATAGAGTGCATCCGTAGATCAGCAGATTAAGGAAAATGACATTCAGTTACTGCATTCTGTTGTCAATGTGAGGTACCGTTCAATTTGAGGATTACCAGCTGAAAGTGAGCGCAAAGAATGCCCGGATTGATAATTCCCTATTAGTTTTTCTCTAAGTCATTCTCTGTTTTAAACTTATTTCGTCCAGAGTTTTTTGCCAGATAAAGGGCTTTATCAGCTCTATCAAATACACTTATCGCATCGTCTTCTTTCCTGACAATACTTACCCCGGCACTTATCGTAACTGGTACTTTCCCCCCTTTGAACGTAAATTCCGTCCTATCAATCTTAGATAATATATCTGCAGCAATTGCTCTTGCCTCATTTAACTTCGTATGAGTCAGGATGCAGACAAACTCTTCTCCGCCATACCTTGCTATGAAGTCAATTTTCCTTAACCGTTCCTTGAATAACAGAGCAACTTTCTTTAGAGTAAGGTCGCCGATGTGATGTCCAAAATTATCATTTATTGACTTAAAATGGTCCAGGTCAATAACTATCAAAGCAGAAGGCGTATTGTAGCGTCTCAGAATTTCTAATGATTCTTCAATTTTCATTTCATATGCTTTCCTGTTATAAAGCCCTGTAAGATTATCATGGAGATTTTCATGTTCTATTTCTAAAGATTTCTGCCTTATGATGTCTGATTCGTAAATAATATCGACCATCTTTCTGCTCATTTTATTTAATGCTCTCTCTGTCTTTTGCAATCGAATCATATCCTGCTCTTTCTTTACTTCTATAGCCTTGGTGATATTTTCTATTTTGCCAAAAATGACACTCTTAATAGTGCTTATGTCGTTATAAATATCAAAGCTCTGCTTCATTTCATTCATATCGAAAAATATACTTCTCTCAACAGTTCTGTCTTCATCATATTTTTCCTTTGTGGAAGCTATTTCGCTTGTCAAGTTATTTTCTAACTCTGACAGATAATTCGTTGTTTTCTGCAGCACGGCCTCCAATTCGTCAAGCCGATCAGTAATTAAACCGAAATGTTTTATTAACACATTGACTGCTTCAGTCAAGCTCTTTTCAGAATCGTCAATGGGAGCCTTATTATGCAGATTATCTTTTAAGTACGTAATCTGATCTATAACAGAAGAAGGGAGAAGTTCAGAAAATCTGTGCAGCAAATAATCAATGGTGTCCTGCAGTTGAATGACTTTTCTTTCTTTAGAAGTGTTATCTTCAGCGATATGAAGGATATTTTTTATAGATTGCTTATGCAACATTTTTTTTGCTATAAGCGACCTATTGATGAGATTTCTATGCTCTTGGCGTAGTTCCTTCATTACGTTAAGAACCTCACCGGCAAGAACATGAACTTTCTCCTGGAATGTTTCACATTCGCTTATATTATTAAGGGGCAAGGTAATATTTTTCTTATCCAATCTTATTCCCTTCAGTTAACTGAGTATTTTTTATATCGTATTAAATACCCTTATTCTTGAGGAATAATGAGGAATTTAAAAACGCGAGGAAGCGCTTGTAGAATCAATGTGTTACGAGTATTAAGAGTTGATGAAAAATTTGCAGATTTATCAGAAATTGGATTGAAACAAAATTTAAAACGAAAGAGAGGAATCAACGGAATCCAGCCTGCTGCAACAATAATGATACCTTCAATAAATCCTCAATATTTTGACCACTTGCCTATAATTGATACTACCGATAAATCTATGGAGGACACACTGCCCCGATCTTCTCGATTCGTTGAAGGTACAGAGGAAATCCAAACTGAATCAAGTCCAAGGGAAAGAGTAAGAACATTATTTGCGTCACTTCGATATGTGGTTATTGAATGTGTGCTTCCATAGAACCATTCATTTATTTCAATTAATTTTCAATTAAAAGTGAGGTAAATCACATCATGGAAGGGCAGCACGTGATAATGTACGTACAGCAGAACAGTGTGGTCAATAAATGTCTGAAAGGAGAATTGAACCATGGATAATCCTCTGTACCTGATTCTGATTTTAGTGATATTTGCATGGATATTTACAATGTGGACTGAATACCCTGAGGAACCCAAAGATCATAATTCTGATACCAACGTCTAAGGACATGAGAAGCTGTCCCGGCAGTCACCACATAACAAACCTGCCTGCACCTGATATTAATTACAGCAATTAAAGACTTATCCCTATTACCTGCCAGGGGAGCTTCCCCCTCTAACCCGGTATGCCCTTCCCTAGGGCCTGCTCAGGGAGCAGGCCCTACATTTTCCTGCAATTTGTAGGGAACGTTCACTGATGTGTTCTGCTCTCTGTCATTTCGACCAAGGGGAGAAATCTTTGGCCATTGAGTAAGAATAAGACTTCTCACTCTGTTCGAAGTGACAGCCAACGGCTTGGACTCCCCCATGAGGGGGGAGGAGTTTCGGTTACGAGTAAAGATGAAAGGGACAAACTCCCCCTTTAAATAGGGGCCGGCAGGCAGGGAATTTTTGCAATACAAGACATTCATAAAGAACTCCCCATGCACTCATACATTACTATAGAAATTGAACCCCTTCTGCTATACTTGATTATTCCATTCTGACGAGCGCCTTTTTTATATAGATTGCGTATCGATAGTGTTTTGCCTGCAGGGGGAGGAAATTTTTAATGGTCAGTCTGACCGTGCTTTCTACATACAGATCATCGTCCCCGAACCTGCATCATCAATCCTCTTTGTTGTAGGCAGACGGAATTTTAGAAAACATAAGAATACAACATGCTGCCTCTTAAAATCAGATGCCCTAATTGCGGCAATAAAGGAGAACTGAAAGATAAAGTCAAGTTTTCTCCCATGGGTAAATATGAGGGGTATCCAGTAGCAGCATGTCTTCAATGCGGACAACAACTTGGTTATAAAATCCCTGTTCTTCGAAGATACGGGTTAATGGCTGTCGGCTTACTCTTTATCAGTTGGGGAGTTTTTCAATCTGTAACAGCAGATGCCGGTGGAATGAATAAATTCTTTGGTGGTTTTATGATGGGCAGTATCTTCCTGTTGGCTTCTCTGAATTCTGAAGTAAAGGTAAAAAAGACTTTCAGAAAAGATGAATTGCCCGGTATAAAATGAAAATGATATTACTACGACCTGTCATTCTCTTATCACTCCTATGCATCAGGAGAATCACTGGTCAGAGCTCGTGTCTGTAGCTTCCTCCCTGAATCTGTTACCATGAAGCAAGGACACTATATACCAGGGGAGGTGGCAAAATGGGAGAGCAGTGCAGCGGACCCGGCGATAGCACCTTTATGATTCTTGAAAACAAGGCCTCACAGATCAGGAAATTACTGTTTGGATCGCTTCTCCTGGCAAAAGATACCTGGAAGGAGGAGCTGAGCAGTTCACCGGGGGGACTGGAGGTCATGATGATCATGGAGGAAGCAGAAGAGGAGTTCGTCGACACCACGCTTACAGACCCTGTGGAGAGGCTCGACCGGGCACTGAGCGTAATCAACAGGCGGGCACGGGCTATTGTCACGGTCATCGATTATCTCTCTCAGCATAAGCAGGGATGATCCTGCGGGAGCATAAGGAACGGTTTCTGCAGGAACTGACTGCTCAGGAACAGGCTTTTTTCCTTAAAACGGCGAGGGAGGCGATCGCCTCAAAAGGATACCGCCCTTCTGAGGACCTCTTCTACTATTGTTTCTTCATGACGATGAAAGAGCGAATGAAGACCATCCGTCCCGCGGGCGGTGACGGCATGCTGCGCATCCTTCTTGTGGAGGGCACAAAGGATCTTGAGGATACCCTGAAATTCTATAACGACAGGCTTGAAGAAAACAAAGGCGCAGAGCCTGATCCTTCATGCAGAAGGTTTATTGCGTTCTTTTCTGAATGATAAACAAAGACTTCATCATGGTATCGATGCATCACAGGTAAGCTGAGGTTAATCATTGCCACCTGAGCGTGAGGACAACGACATAGGTCACCAGTGGTTTGATTTCGCAGCTATTCCCCGTCCTTGTATTGGTAAATTCTATAGCCGTCTTTTTGCTGGAAACCATCAGGCATCCAGCCCCTTTTCAGGATACTGTCGGTAATAACAGCCATATTTATTCCAATCGGGTCTTGAAGCTGATCTGAAATAGGCAGCTTGAATTCTTTTGGTCGTCCCACAAAAGACTCGATACATTGCGTCGCTTCTTCAATTGTGTTTATTGGTTCCATATTTTATCTATTTTCGTCCAACTGGTCTATCCCTGGCTATAGTGCCACGATATGTTAGAGTTTTCCAGTAAAATCCTCTTCTTTTTTCTGGGTAAATTCCTTCGGCGTAAGAAAGCCCAGCGAACTATGCAACCTGGTTTCACTGCTTATTAAAGAGGATGCCTGCAACAATTGGCGATAATAGTGTTGTAATAAGTACCAGTAAGAATATTCTTCCTTTCATAAAGTTGTAGTCAGCCAAAAGCTGCGATCATGACTTACCGCCAATATAATGAAAAAATAAAAATTCAAATGATATCGTCATCACCATCCAGGCAAGACCGATTATCAGAAGGACTTTTGAATCAGTAATGTTTTTATAATGTATGAATATTGCAGTCACAATAAAAATAAGCACGGAGAGCAGTAACGTTGATATTATATGGGCAGTCAACTCACCAGTATGTTTTTCAATTATCATCTCTCTCATGCCACCATTGATAATTGCAATGATCAGGAAGACTCCCCACATTCCAACTATTTGCATAATATTAACTGCCTTTTTCAAAACTGATAATTAGTAGACAAAATAGCCGTCTGTTAAAAACATCCTGTTATAATTACCAAAAATAAATTACATATCATCTTCTATGTCGCCTGGGTAGTACGGCTCCTTGACCGATATAATGGGTGCTGCAGACGGTGGTGGTGGCCGAAACAAATGTCCTGTTATCATGCCTTTTGTGGTGCCAAAGGCAGCCACTGCCCATGCGGACAGCAATCCTGCATAGTAGAATATACTGGCCCATTTAAACAGGGGAAGACCGGTATGATGTGCCAGTTGTGCTATCCCGGTGACGCAGGTACCCACCGGGAAGGTAAATGCCCAGTAGGTCAGGGCAAATCTCATTTGTCTGCGGCGGGCCCTGAGGGTTAATAGCGTTGCAAAACAGGTCCAGAGGATCACAAACCCGAAAACAGGCACACTGTACAGCACCGCAAACAATTCAAATCCTTGTGCAATGTGCGAAGGGACAGCGCCCTTTGCAACAGTACCAAGTATTCCTGCAGCGGTCATGGATTGCCCTAAGGGGCCTAACACAATCCACAGGGTGGGTACCCGAGAGGTGCCAGATGTGCCATGATGTGCCAACCGGCTCCAGATCATTGATATAATGATCAGTGCAGCCACAAGACTTAAGCCGAACATGGCAAAACAAAGGTAAAATATAGTCTCTCTCAGTACGCCCTCGGGGGCATAGGGAACAAGCATGGCACCGATTGCCGCCGATACCATGGGAGGAACAACAGGCATAAGCCATCCCCCAAAGGCCGAGTCCTGTCTTACCTTAAACTGGGTAAACAGGCGATAGGGAATAACAACAGCGGAGCCCAGGCCCGTTATGGTTCCTATAAACCAGAGAGTCCAGGAAATTGTGTGGGCCAGCTCCTGTCCGATAATCTTCTCACCCAGCAAAAGGGTCCCCCCTGCAACGGTGAGCATGGCCATTGGTGGTGCCCCATAAAACTGTGCCATCATGGGGTCACTGAAATGCTTTTTCCAAACATTCTGCCGCTTGAGTGAGAGGGCGCCTGTAGCAAGAACAAGCCCGATCAGCATAAAAGAAGCAAGGCACCAGACAATGAGGGCAAAACCGTGAAGTTTGTCTGAAAATAGCGGCAANGAGGCAGCTGCATTGGCAATAATTCCTGTGCCCATCACCGAGGCAAACCAATTGGGGCCTAATTCATAGTCATTGGTNGCTCCTGTGACCGAGTAAAAAAAACGTTTCCACCAGAACCCTTTGACACTTGTGTTTTTAAGATCCTTATCCATATTTTAATCCTGTCTGTGAGTAATACATGAATGATCTGCTTATCAGAACCTCGTACGTCAAAAGTTATCGACCTTCGTGGTTAAAATAAACAGGCGATTTTAATATTAACTCCCACAGCTACCTATAAGCATTCCTCTTCAAAGTATATGCTGTTTTCATTGCTCATACAACTTATAAATCTCGATATATTTGCGCTCAGTATTCAGCTGTCTTTTTAAAGTAATTGAGGATTATCCGCGGAGTTCGCACTGAATAGATTTTCTTGATAACAAACTTGTTCTCAGCAGCATTGAGACCGTATCAATTTCATTCTGTAATTACTTTAACTTAGCATCTTCAAGCTGCAAATTCCCTTTGCCTGTCTCTAATGTCACAAGCATGGAGATTCAATCTACACAATCAAGACAAAACAGAAAGAACCCGATAATGATACTAAGGCTGCTGACTTTCATGGAAAACGCTGTTGGTTCTTTCAGGTAGATTATACGATTTTAAGTTTTGAAGGCACTGATGGGTAAAGAAGCAAATAGAAATTATAAATATATTACTTTTGGGGAAACCAGAAGGCGGCTCAACTTATTAATTAAATTTCATGAGTTGGTAAAAATATATTTTGANAATAGCAAACTCAATATGATNAGTGGGAATTATATTGAAGAAGGAGAAGCCANGGAGGCCCGGATTGCCATTGATTCTATATTGTATAAGGCATACAGAATAATCAGACTTGCNAATATAAAAACATATACTTTATCGTCTTCNTCACTNGCAATTCGTGGAAGTGGTCAAAATATCGATTTAATCCTNAATATCTTTAATCTTGCTAAAAACAATATACCGCCAGAAGCAGCAATAGACTATATAGAAAGAGCAATTGACGTTTACAACGTCAATTATCTAAGAAAAAAAAGGATCTTGTTATATATAACAATTGCACTTGCATTAGGGATTATTTCGGTTGTTTTATTTATACATACAAATAAGGTTCCTGAACGCCCGCTATCTGTTTATCAAACAGAAGGAATAACTGATTCACAAAGGATTAAACAGTTTGATAAAACGTCTCAAGAGTCAGGCACAGCGAACCGTGTTGAGACAGGATCAGCATCAAAGAGAGATTTTATTTTGGAAGAATCATACAAGAATGTTAGCTCTACAAATAAAGATGCTGAAGAAACAATAGCTGATGATCAATATACATCCCAGTCTATATATACCATTCAGACAGGAAGCTTTCTTACAATTGAACGTGCCCAAAAACAATTTGACTCTCTAGTAGAAATGTTTACNATGGGAGATCTTGCATATCTTAGAATTGAAAAGGTTGATAAATATTATTCTGTGCGGCTTGGTAAATTTCAAGATTACACAAACACCGGGAAATTACTTCATAAAATCAAACCTCATTTCTCATCATCTATCATAATGAAAGCCCATATTAAAAAAGGAAGGATTATATCACTTCATAAGGATCCCGTCTCATCACAAAACAAAATTACTCTCACTTTTAATCAATAATCATTAATGGTTGGATTATTGGAACAGGAACTCTCTGGATTTCTTTGAAAACGATCAATAGGGTTTACCCATTACCCGTAGCAGGAAGAGGCTGAGGTCAGGCCAGTAGGTAATCAGAAGGACTGAGGCGATCAACAAGATGATAAAGGGCAGGCAGGCCGCTGTGATCTTAAGTATTCCTTTCTTGAAACGATAACTGGATATGAAAAGTCCAATACCCAGAGGAGGGGTCATATAGCCGATCTGCATATTCGCCAGAAAGATAATGCCCAGGTGGACAGTGTTGATTCCGTATTCCTGTGCAACAGGCGTGATAAGGGGGACAACGACAAAGATGGCGGAAAAGATGTCCAGAAACATGCCCAGCACAAACAAAAAACAATTCAGAAGGATAAGAAATAAGAATTTGGTGCTGACAATTTCCTGGATGAAGTCGAATATCATCATGGGCACATCCACATCAATGAAATAATTCGTTGAAGCCAGGGCAGCGGCCATGATGATGAGGATACCGCCCACCATGACCATACTGTCATGGATTGCCTTCCGGTGATGGGATAAGGAAATCTCCTTATGGATCAGCACCTCCACGATCAGGACCCAGAAAGCGGCCACTGCAGCCGCCTCACTCACGGTGATGAATCCGCCGTAAATCCCTCCAAGAACAACGAAAGGAAGGGGGACTTCCCATTTGGCCTCCCACAGGGCCTTTTTGAGAGTCTTCCATTTCAACGGCGAGCGGGGGATTTTCTCTCTCTCGGCGACGAAAATACTGAAGGCACATAAAATGAAAAGCATCATGAGCCCGGGGATTACACCGGCAATGAACATGTCGGAGACGGGTGTTTCAGTGATCACCCCGTAGATTATGAGCGGTACACTGGGAGCAAAAAGCAATCCAAGACTTCCGCCCGTCGTTACCAGTCCTAACGAGAAGCTCTCGCTGTATTTGTCATGTAACAGAGCCGGGAGAAGAAGTGAACCGAGTGCCGCAATGGTTATCCCGGAAGCACCCGTAAGGGCCGTGAACAGTGAACAGGCCACGATGGACACTACGGCTAATCCCCCGGGTATCAATCCGAAGAAGGCCCTCGAGAGTTTTACCAGGCGCTGAGGTGCCCCACTTTCTCCCAGGAGATAGCCCGCATAGGTAAACATGGGAATGGTGACCAGGACAAAATTACCGGAGAGACGAAAGATGTCTGTACCCACCACAGATATGGAGGTTCCCTCTGTGTACCAGCCAAGCAGTGCTGCTGCTCCAAAAACGCAAAAAATCGGGGTCCCAAGGAAAAGACAGACTACAATGGCGATAATACCAAGGATCCCGATCATGCTTTTCTGTCACCCTTAACGGTATTGAGGAGGGAAAAGATACTGAAACGGAAAAAGCGGAGTGTCATAATACCAAAGGCAACCGGCAGGGTCAGGAGCGAGGCCCATAAAGGAAGGCCGGTCATGATTTCACCTCCCACGGGGTCCTGAAATTCCATTTGAAAAACAAGAAAAGTTGAGTACGTGAGCAGGGCGCAGACGATCGTTGCGAAGATATCGCAGATGCATCCTGTGGCAATCTTAATTCTTCCCGGTGGAAGATACCGGATGACAGCATCGACGGTGATATGTTTGTGGTCTCTTGTTGCCACCATGGCACCCGCCAGAGTAATCCAGAGGAGCATCTGACGAACCAGAGGATCTATCCAGATCAGACCGATTCCAAAAATGTTCCTCAGGAATATCTGGATGAAGGCGAGAAGGACCATCCCCACGAGGATGAGCATGAGAATACCATCTTCAAGCCTGGCAAGAAAAGTACGGGTACGCTTCTTTTCTTCCGTCATAATCCTATTCCCCTTGGGAGTGGGTCTTCCGGTATTCGTGAATATACTTCCTTAATTTCGTAAGGCCCTCTCCGGGGAATTCTTTTTCTAAGAGCTGCGCTTTCACCCCCTGAACGATGTGTTCAAACTCTTCATATTTTTCCGGTGTTACGGGAACAAACTGAATTCCGCGGTTGATCAGTGTCTGTGCTGATTCGCGATTACTCTTCCGGGTATCCATTTTTAATTCGTTGAAATAGCGATCAAGTATTTTATGAACCATCTCTCTATATTCGGCAGGGATCTTGTCATATGCTTCCCTGGTGATCATGAAAAGGCCATGGGCGTAGAGAAGAGGACTATCAGTAATGTATCTGGTCCTGGTATGCCACTGGAGTGCAATGGCGCCCAAAAAGGAATTGGCCACCGTGTCAATCTGCCCTGTCTGCAGAGCCAGTATCACATCAGCAATAGTCATGGGAATCGGAGGGACACCTATCGCCTCGAAAACGGCCCGGTCAAAATGATCCTCCTGTGGAATCCATACCTTTTTGTTCTTGAGGTCTGCCAGACTTTCAATGGGTTCATCGGACATAATATATACGAATCCTATTTCAAACCAGCCAAGGACCACATACCCCCGTTCTTCCAGTTGTTTCTCGAGGTGGACAGTCATCTTTTCAAACACCTGGTCGACTTCTTTATAATCTTTGAAGGTAAACAGGGTGCTCATGAGTCCAAGATCCGTACTCACCAAGGCAGCCTCACCTGACGTAAACTCACCCCCTTGGATCTCACCGCTTTTCATCTTAAGAAGAAGATCACGGCCTGTTCCTTTCACCCCGCCGTAATAGACCTTGAAGACCACCTTTCTATCCGTCTTTTCTTCGATCTCCCTGAACATTTTATTGATGATTTTAGAGGACTGGAAATTTTCCGGGGCCTTCGTGGCGATCTTGATCCTCACGGCAAAAGCCGGATTCGAAGACAATAACACGGCAACCATGATTACCGAACAAATAAAGAGGATTCTCATTCGTTCCATCATCTCATCCCCTGAAATATATTGTGCCTGAAAGGGCTTCATCCAGATAATGCAGGCCTTGGGGAAAAAATATTTTCGATACAAAAACGTATTGATAACAATGCAGGAGAATACTTTTATCCAGAGCCGAATGCATACTGTGATTATATCATCGAGTTAGCAAATTATTGGGCACTGTCTGTATTATTTGAAATATTCTTCTTTGCGGGCGTCATCAACCAGGTCACCGGCTTGTCGTTGGGCCAGTCTGTTTACGAGTATAAGCTCGGGAACCTCATCCACCGGAG
>JGI2160J19893_10000423_pt1 | contig 14482 bp, 9 predicted proteins | sample DeeMarSeWOR28_12_FD_19893 | JGI IMG/M metagenome (IMG submission 19893)
GCCCAAATTGTGCCCGTCAGGGTCAAATATTTCCAAACAGTTCCAGACGAAACCAAAAGTCAGTTAAAAACGTGCTGTAGAATCAACCGCTTGAAATCACACCGGTTTTGAATTCTAAGATTCCTGCTCTTCGAATCCGTAGGTCGCCCGTTCGAATCGGGCCGGGCGTACCACAAAAACAAAAGGATATCAGGTAATTATACCCGGTATCCTTTTTCATTTTGCGTAACCTGCCTATTTGTCCGGGTTCACCCGGCGCCCTAAACCACCCAAGCAGTTGCAAAATGATTGATAAACATACGAAATTAAATAATTCAAAAAATGTAAAAAGGGTGTTGATCAGCCCATTCATTCTTCTCTAAAGATTTTTTTTAAGATTCCGATAAATAAAAAAGAATCCTTGCTTTAAGTTGTTGCATCCATTCCAATTTTTTGTGTTTAACAATGTATAAGCAACTATACAGCGACGCCTATAAATTCGTCTTGGCAGAAATTATCGATGAAAGAAAGCCAATTTATTGATCTGTCTAAAACCGCTACTGTCGATGACAAAGCGCTTGTTTTCACTGAAGACCGTCATCCCTATTTAGTGATTTATATCGGCAATGCCAGTGGTTCCCGCCATAAGCTCAATAGCGGTTTAATGTCAATTGGCCGATCTCCTGAGGCAGATATCTGCATTAAAGATGACCGGATATCCCGCATTCATTGTGTCATCGAACGGACGGGCAATACGATTACAATCGAAGATAAAGGATCAACCAACGGGACTTACGTTGATGCTCGAAAAATAAGTCGTGCCAGGTTGTTACCCGGCGTTGCCATCCAGCTGGGTCATTCAATAATGAAAATTGAATATAAGACCGAAGCTGAAATCCGATCGGAAAAAAGACTTTTACAAAGAGCTTCTTTGGATGCGCTTACAGGCGTATTTAACCGTCATCACTTTAACAAACTTGCTACAATGGAGATGGCTTATGCGAGCAGACATAAGCTGCCGATCGGTGTTGTCCTGATGGATATCGACAACTTTAAACGGGTCAATGATACATACGGGCATCAAACCGGAGACCTGGTTCTGGCTCAGCTTGCCAACACGGTCATTGAAAATAAGCGTGCTGAAGATCTGTTTGGTCGCTATGGTGGAGATGAATTTATTATTTTGCCACGCGGTGAGATCGGAAAAGAAAGCATTAAGGTGCATTGCGAGCGTATCCGCAAGGCTATCGAGGGTTTTGAGTTCTGTTTCGAGGATAAATGTGTTCGAATAACCCTATCACTTGGTTTCCATTTAACGAAGGCCGGAAATAGCGATACTAAGGCGATGCTATCTGATCTGATTGGTAAGGCTGACCAGGCCCTTTATCTTGCTAAAGGAAGAGGACGAAACCGAACAGAGAGTCTTCCTTGAAATGGGCCCCTCTTAATATCCATTTTAATCATTCTTGCTTGAATCCCCATATAGTTACCATTTCAATCTTATTTTTGATTTGATGGTTCCTGCACCAACGATGCGTATTCCCAACCGCCGCCCAGAGATTTGTAGAGGCGTACTAAATTGGCTGTCGCGGCTCCTGTGCTCAGGCTCAATTCATTCTGTAGAACAATGAGTGAACGCTGTGCGTCCAGAACATTATTGAAATCTACCAGTCCGGCCTGATATTTGTCCCTGGCCAGCATTTCCGCCCGCTGAGCGGCGGTGGCGGCTTTGTCCAGGGAGTCTCGCCGGATCTGTTCTTTGGCATAGGCGACTAACGCATTTTCCACTTCCTCCTGGGCCTTGAGGACGGTTTCCTGATACTGAATCAGGGCTTGTTCCTGGCGAGCGGTCTGCACCTGGATGTTTTGGCGGATAGCCCCGGCATCAAATACATTCCAGGAGGCGCTCGGGCCGATTCTCCAAAACCGGCTGCCCCATTCAAGAAAATCACCGCTATCGACAGATTCAATACCGATGGTGCCGGTCAGGCGAAATTTGGGATACAGGTCTGCTGTGGCCACGCCGACCCTTGCGGTCTGGGCCGCTAGAACCCGCTCAACGAATCGAATATCCGGGCGACGCCTCAGGGTTTCCGCCGGAATCCCAATCGCAACGGTCGCCGGAAGTATCGGTATGGCCTTTTCCTCGGTCAATTCTTGTGCGAATTCGCCGGGCGGCCTGCCCAGCAGAACCGCCAGACGATTTTTGGCCGCTGACAGGCGTGTCTCTATGGCCGGGATCTGAGACCGGGAACTTTCCAGAATTCGAAGGGATTCCTGTACGGCTAGCTCGTCGATAATACCCGCCTGGTTTCGTGACCGGTTCAGTTTATAGGATTCTTCCTGGGTTTTGATGTTGGCGCGGGTGAGTGTCAGCTGGGCCTGGTAAGTGCGCACATCCACATAGTTTAAAGCCACTTCTGCCATCAGGCTGATCAGCACGCTGTCTAAATTTACCTGGCTGGCTTCCAGATCGGCCTGGGATGCCTCAACAGATCGTCTCAGCCCGCCGAAAATATCCAGCTCCCAGCCGGCGTCAAAGCCGGCTGTGTAAAGCTCAGTCTCCGTTCCGCTGCCGCTGGACTCGCTGGTGCGTATTTTTGAAGCCGCCGCTGCCGAGTCCACGGCAGGGAAAAGTCTGGCCTGGCTGATCCCCCTCAGCGCCCTGGCCTCACGGATTCGGGACCGGGCTGTTTGCAATTCCAGATTGCCGCTGACCGCTCGTTCCTCCAGCCTGGACAGTTCAGGGTCGTTAAAGATCGTCCACCAGCGGGCAAGCGTGCCCTTATCCGGTTGGTTGGCGGTGAGTCCGCCGGCCATTTCGGCACGCCATCGTTCCGGCGCATCGGGTTCGATCGGCGCATAGTCCGGGCCCACAGCCGCACAGCCGGTCAACATCAGTCCGACGGCGAGCACCGTTAAAAGAATACTGACGGTGCGTTTCGCGCTCATGGCGCGTTTTTCGCTGTTTCGATTGGGATACCTCATGGTTTTCTTGCCTTAAACGATCGGTTTTTTTTGCTCGCCGGTCGGTTCGGTGACCTCCTTTTTTTTGTGCCGCTGACGCCAGGCATGCCCCTTTTCCCTGGCGGTCTGGAAGATATAATACAGCACCGGTATCAGAAAAATACCGAAAACGGTCGAAGCCAGCATGCCGCAAAAGACAGTTGTTCCGATAGCCCGGCGGCTGCCGGCACCGGCTCCGGTGGCGATGATCATGGGGACGACTCCGAGGATGAACGTGAACGATGTCATCAGGACCGGCCGGAAGCGGATTCGCCCGCCATCCACTGCGGCGTCAGCAACCGACAGGCCGTCCCTTCGGCGTTCCTGGGCAAACTCCACGATCAAGATGGCATTTTTGGCGGCCAGCCCGACCAGCAGCACCAGACCGATCTGGGCGTAGATTGAAAGCGGCATGTTCAGAACCCACAGCCCCGCCAGGGCCCCCATGGTCGCCACCGGGATTGAGACGATGATGGCAAGGGGAAGGTTCCAGCTCTCGTACTGGCCGACCAGAAAAAGGTAGGAAAAGATCACGGCCAGGGCAAACAGCCACACCACCTGACCGCCGGCTTCGCGCTCCTGATAGGACATGGATGACCAGTCATAACCGAAGCCGGGCGGCAGGACCCTGGAAGCCACCTGCTCCATTGCCGCCATGGCCTGGCTGGATGAAAAGCCCGGCGCGGCGTTGCCGTTTAATTTGGCGCTGGGATACTGGTTGTACCGGCTGACGAGCTGCGGACCCAGAACCTGCTCTATGGTCACCAGCGTTTCGAGGGGAACCATTTTGCCATCACTGCTGCGCACGTACAGGCGTTCGATATCCGCGGTCGAATCACGGAAAGGGGCCTCGGCCTGAACCTTGACCTGGTAGGTTCTGCCCTTCAGGTTGAAATCGTTCACATAGGCAGAACCCAGTTGGGCGCGCAGGGTGGAAAAGATTCTGCCGACCGGCACGCCCAGATATTCGGCCCGGGTGCGGTCTATGTTCAGAAAAATTTGCGGGGTGTTGGCTGTGTAAGTGGTAAAAACGCGCTGCAGCGCCGGGTCCTGGTTGGCGGCTAACATCAGAGACATGGCTACGCCGAACAGTTCCTGAGGGCGCTGCCCTTCGCGGGCCTGGAGCTGAAAGTCAAAGCCGCCGGTGCTTCCCAGCCCGCGGATCGGTGGTGGCGTGAATGCAAAGATGTTGGCAGTTGAAACTGCCGCTAATTTTTCTTGTGCCTGCCCGACGATTGCATCCAGCTGCAGGTCGGGGCGTTTGCGTTCATGCCAGGTTTTAAGAATGCCGATGGCAAACCCCACGTTGTCTGCGCTGCCGCTGAGCAGACTGAAGCCCGACACGCCGATAACGTTTTCGACCCCGTCGATTCTTTTGACATCCTCTGTTGCCCTTTGCATCACCGTGTTGGTGCGGAAAAGAGAAGCGGCCTCCGGCAACTGGACGTTGATGAAGAAGTACCCCTGGTCTTCCTCCGGCAGAAAGCTGTTCGGACTTTGAGAAAAGAGGAACCAGGTACTGCCCAGAATGGTTATTAGAAGCAGCAGTGCCAAGACGAGCCGCCGGATAAGCAGGCTGGAGCCCGCCACATAGCCCCGCCGGGCCAGCTCGAGAATGCGGTTGAACCAGCCGAAAGGTCCACGCAGATGGGGGCGGGTCGGCAGAAGCACCGTGGCGCACATCGCCGGACTCAGCGTCAAGGCACAGATCGCGGAGAGCAGAACCGAGGTGCACATGGTTACCGCGAACTGCCGATAGAGCTGGCCTGTGATGCCGGGGATGAACCCGACCGGTATAAATACGGCGAAAAGGACCAGGGTGGTGGCGATAATCGGTCCGGTGACCTGGCTCATGGCTTTGATGGAAGCCGCTTTGGCGTCAAGGCCTTCTTCATGCATGACCCGGTACACATTTTCAACCACCAGGATAGCATCGTCCACCACCAGGCCGATGGCCATGATCAGGGCAAACAGGGAAATTGTGTTGGCGGTGTAACCCAGTGCCAGCAGCACTGCAAAGGTGCCGATCAGCGACACCGGTATGGTCACCGCCGGAATCAGGGTCGCGCGCCAGTTCTGTAAAAAAATAAAGACAACGGCGATCACCAGAAAAGACACAAGGCCCAGGGTCATGACGATCTCATCGATGGCCGCCGAGACATATTTGGTGGTGTCGAGGATGACCTGGTATTCTACATCTTCGGGCATCCAGGCTTCAAGTCGTTTCAGCTCGGCCTTCACCGTCGCCATTGTCTCCAGGGCATTCGCTTCGGAGGACTGGTAGACGGCCATCGTCGTCGCAGGGACGCCGTTTAAGGCCGACTGGCTGCCATAGGTTCTTGCTGCCAGCTCAACCCGGGCAATATCCCGCACTCGCACAATACCGCCCTGACTGTTGCTGCGGATAACGATATTCTCAAACTCATCAACATCTGTCAGCCTGCCCTTGGCTCGAAGCGTAAATTGAACCTGCTGACCGAGGTCCACAGGCTCCTGCCCGATGGCTCCCACCGAGGCCTGAATATTCTGGTTGCGAACGGCACCGATCACATCATCTGCGGTTAATCCCAATCCTGTCAGCCGCTCGGGGTCCATCCAGATGCGGAGGCTGTACTCCTGCTCTCCGAAGACAAAAACGTCGCTGACGCCTTCCAGCCGCACCAGGGCATCCTTGATGTTATTGCTGACATAGTTGCTCAGAAAGAGCATATCCTGGCTCTTGCCCGGCGAATAAAAACTGATCGCCGCCATAATGTCGGCAGACCTTCTGCGGACATTGATTCCCTGCTCCACCACTTCCTGTGGGAGCTTTGGGGTCGCCAGCTGCACCCGGTTTTGCAGGTTGACCTGGTCGATATCGGGGTCGGTTCCCACCGCGAAGGTGACACTTAGACTATAGGTGCCGGCATTGGAACAGGTCGATGACATGTAGAGCATATTCTCGACGCCATTGACTTCCTTTTCGATCGGTGCGCCCACGGTGTTGGCCAGGACTTCGGCGCTGGCACCCGGATAGGTGGCAGTCACCCTGATTTCCGGTGGGGTGATCTGCGGATACTGGGCGACAGGGATGTTCAGCAAAGCAATCAGTCCGGCCAGTGTAATGAAAATGGACACGACCGCTGCCAAGCGGGGCCGGTTGATAAAAATCTTTGAAATCATCTATTATTTCTCCTGCGGCCGGCCGGAATTAATTTGTACCGGTTGGCCGGGCCGGACCTTCTGAATCCCCTCCACGATCACCAGTTCACCCTTGTTCAAACCGGATTCTACAGCCCACATGGTGCCGACAGCCTGGCCAATCGAAATGGGGCGGACATTGGCAATATTTTTTTGGTCAACAACCAGCGCATAAGGGCCTTGCTGGTTTACCAGGACTGCCGACTGCGGGATTACCGGGCGCAGTTTGGGCTGGGTCAATGTGACCAGCACGTTGACATACTGGCCTGGAATCAATAAACCTTTCGAATTGTCAAATTCAGCCCGTATCGCGATGGTGCCGGTGGCGGGATCGATCTCATTGTCGACAAAATCAATTCTTCCTTCTGTTTCGAGAATAGTGCCGTTGGCTAACCGGACGCGCGGAACCAGGGCGAGGCTTTGCTGGCTTTCAACCGCATCGTTCAGAGTCATCTGGATGGCTGCAAAATTATTATCGCTAATGGAGTAGACCACACGGATGGGATCCATTTGAACAATCCGGGCCAGGGGCTTGGATGACGGGCCGACCAGATTTCCGCGGGTGTAGGCGGTGCGACCGATACGTCCGCTGATAGGCGCCTTGATGCTGGTGTATCCGAGGTCGAGCAGAGAACGGTTCAAGTTTGCTTGAGCTATTGCTATTTGGGCCTCGGCACGGCTTTGCGCGGCAACGGCGTCGTCAATGTCCGTGGCTGGAATGCTCGCCGATAGGACCGACCGAAGCCGCTTCAAACGCTGATTGGCGCGGGCCAGTTCCGCCTCTGCCTGGGCCAACTGGGCTTGATCGATAGCCACCTTGGCCAGATAAGGCGCCTGCTCGATCACGTAAAGCAACTTGCCGGCAGACACATTTTCGCCTTCATTGAAATTGATCTGCTCCAGAAATCCTTCGACCCGGGCCCTCAAGTCCACGGCCTGAATCGCCTCAACATGACCGATGTAATCCGCCGGAGGATTGACATTCTCAACGGTAACCGGCGCCACCGTAACCAGGGGGGGCAATTGACTTCCAGAGCCTGGTGGAGCTGCGGCCGCAACGGATGGGATTATAGGTAAAAGTAAAAGAATCAGAATATGTAGAGATCGCATTGGATTTGCTCCTCCTGTTCGGTTTGCATATTTTTCTCGTCTTTAATACCCGGTGAAATTCGATTTTGGCGAGTTTCAACTGGTTGTAAAAATGCACAAAATAGCACAGGAAAATGATTATTTCAATTTATTACATTGTTTGTGCCGCTAGGTCGGTTTTTTTAATGGCGGCCTTTTTGCAAAAAATTCGGGAGAATGCAGCGGCCAATGGTGAAGATGGCAAAAAAATCCGTTTTAACGAATTCAGTATATTATTGTAATCTTAAGAGATTAAAAAACTCGGAGGTCCTCTCTTCGAATCCGTATGCGCAAGTGCGAATCCTGCTCCCCAAAAGCGGGATTTCAGATCTGATTTTTTACAGATTGGGGAGTTCAACACGCGTACCAATAAATTCAAGAGTTTATGGTCTCCGGGCTGTAGGCTGTTTTTTTATGTGTGACTATGTTTGAGATAAGTGTTCCAGAATTTACATGAATTTTGAAAATCTGCTGAACCAGGATGCATATAAGAACTCTGAAGTACTTGACTTTTATGCAAGGATAAAGGAATTGAAGATTGAAGCAAGATTAATGCGAATTTCATTCCCCGATCAGGGATACCGCTGACCTCGTTACTCCAGCCAGAGGAGAACAATCGATGGACATCCAGGATTACAGCAGATCCTATCAAAAATATTTTACCAAACAGCACGATCTGCTGCGCAAAGCGGTCAGGGAGTTTGTCACAAAAGAAATCACGCCCTACGTTGAAGAATGGGAAGAGGCGGGCGACTACCCCAGAGAACTGCACAGAAAAATTGCGGATCTGGGATACAACTCCATTATCTATCCTGCAGATTACGGCGGTGGCGGCGGAGACTGGTTTGAATGTATCGTCGTGGCCGAGGAGTTCTGCCGATGCGGCTCCTTCGGGCTTGTCGCCAGTCTTTTCAGCCATGCCATTGCGCTGCCCCCGATCATCAAGCACGGCACCCCGGAGCAGAAGGAAAAATTTCTGCGTCCGGTGATTGCCGGCAACCGCATTGCCGCACTCGGCGTCACCGAGCCCGACGGCGGCTCGGATGTGGCCAACCTGAAAACCACGGCGGTGCGGGATGACGACCACTATATCGTCAACGGGAGCAAAACATTTATTACCAGCGGCATTTATGCCGATCAGCTCACCTGCGCCGTTCGCACCGGCGGAACCGGGGCTCATGGGATCAGCCTGCTGATTATCGAAGCCGACACGCCCGGATATTCAACTTCTGAAAAATTGAAAAAGATGGGATGGTGGGCGTCGGACACCGGTGAGATCTATTTTGATAACTGCCGGGTGCCGGCAGCGAATCGGATCGGAGAGGAAAACAAAGGATTTTATTATCAGATGGAAAATTTCCAGTCCGAGCGCCTGTTTATGGCTGTGGAAACCAATATGATTTCACAGCTCTGCCTGGAGGAGTCCATCAAATACGCCAAGAAAAGGGAGGCCTTTGGCAAAACCCTTGCCGGCTTTCAGGTCACCCGACACAAACTGGCGGAAATGGCGACCCTTTTGGAAGCCAGCCGGGAGTTTACCTACCGGGTGGCAGCCCAGATCAATGCCGGGGAAGACAGGATCAAGGAAGTCTCCATGGCCAAAAACTTTGCCTGCATGGTCAGCAACCAACTCACCTTTGATGCGACACAGATATTCGGCGGCTACGGATTTATGCGCGGCTACCTGGTGGAAAGGCTTTACCGTGACAACCGCATTATGTCCATCGGTGGCGGTACCCATGAAATCATGAACGAAATTATTTCAAAGCTTATTCTTTAACGATTCACAATAAAGCATCATCAGGCAAATAAAAGGTATTTTTCGATATGAAGTCGCCCAGCCCACTACACCGCACGGCTCGAATTCTGGCCCTGGTAGCTGCTGTTTTTTTCGTGTGCCTTTTTCTGGCGGTGGCTGTTTTGATGGCGGTGCTCGATGGCGACGATTACCGGCGGCTGGCCGAATGGGGTGTGAAACAATTTACCGGCTACCGGATGATTGTCGATGGGCCTTTTACGGTTGAATGGTCGGCTCAACCGGCCCTGTCGGCGGCCGGTATTCAATTTGAGCCGCCGGAGGAGGGCCCGCAGCGTTCTTTGATCACCATCGGGCGGTTTCAAATAAAAATGGCCCTCCAACCGCTTTTGCTCGGCAGAGTCGTCATCAAGCAGCTGCGGGTCGAAGATGTGCTGCTGTCGATTGATTCTCGGCGGGCAGCCGAAGAAGCAGGCCCTCAGCGACACAGGTACCCGCCGGACCTCCTGATCCCCGTTTTTGAAAGCGTGGCGTTGAAAAACATACAGGTGAAGGTGGTCGACCCGGATGGGGACATTAAGGTCAATGTGTTGCTGCGGCACCTGAGCATTGATGACGTTAAGGATGCCGGACCGCTGTTTGTCAAAGCAGACGGCGCGGTCAATGCCAATGATTTTCAGATTAAAGGCCGCCTGGGCGCCCTGGCCGATATTTATAAAAAAAAGCAGCCGTATCCGGTTGAACTCGAATTGAAAATTGTCGACTTTCGGCTGAACGTATCCGGCACGGTGGAGCATCCCTTAGAAGGCCGGGGATTGAATTTGCAGTTCACTGGCGAGGAACAGGATCTTTCCAATTTACTGGACATATTGCAGCCGGATGTTCCCGCCATCGGCCGCTTAACATTTGGTGCTACACTCAGCGGGCATGCGGCAGCGCCCGGCATTTTGGAAATGAACCTCGATATTCGTGAAGGTACATCCGTGATGCTGTCGGCCAGGGGGTCGATCGCCAATTTGTTCAGCGGGGCGGGAACCTATATTTCAATCGAAGAAGTGTGCACGAACAGAGACCTGCTCAAACTGCTGTTTCCCGACAACTGGCAGGTCGTTGAAGAATTCAGGTTCAGGGGTACGCTGGGCAATATCGAGGGTGATTACACGCTGGAAGATATCGAAGCCTATGTCATCAACGACAAAGGCATCGAGCTGAAGGCTGCCGGCTGGCTGCGATTCGGCGATTTCAGCGAAGGCAGCATCCTCGAAGCGGTGGATGTGAACCTGAGCCTCAGCGCTCCTTTCACCGATGCCATCCGTCCACTGTTAATCGATGAGATACCGGAGATCGGCTCGGTAATGGCTGAAGGCCGGCTGACCGGACCGGTCGAACAGCTGGCGCTGGAGAATCTGGTCATTCGCCGGGGCGGCGAAGGTCCGGTGCAGATCGTGTCCAAAGGCCGGATCGGATGGCTCCCGCTTGATGGCGATCAACCGACATCCGGTATCGACCTGGAGGTATCGATCCGGGCAGAGCAATCTGGAGATCTGTTTGCATTTTACGGGATACCGGTTGATGAAATCGGTGCCATATCGCTGACCGGTCATGTGACAGGGTCCACCGATCATTTCCTGATCGGTGATATTGAATTTCACAGCGCAGACACCCATGGTCTCAAGACATCGCTTGCCGGCGAAATTGCCTTTGCCAGACAACAAAATGGTGAAATTCTCGGCGACGTAAACTGCAATCTGCGCATTGATGCGTCCAGCATGAGAGCAGCCGGGCCTCTGATAAGAGCGACCTTATTTCCCGCTTTGGGGCCTGTAAGTGCTGAAGCCCTGGTGACCGGGACCACCGACGTCCTGGCGATTGAAAATATTGCCATCATCGCCGGTCAGCCAGGCCGGGTGCAAATCAAATGGAACGGACGCGTCGGTCAGTTTCCACTGGTTGCTGATCGAGCAATTTCCGACGTTCAAACCGCTGCCTCCCTGCAGGCGCACGATGCCTCAGCATTTGCCGACCTGTTCGGCATTTTGCTGCCGGACATAGGCCCGATGCAGGGCAGCTGGCGAACCTTTGATCGCAGCGGGGCTGTCGGTTTCGATAATGTGAAAATCGATATCGGCGATGGTGAAAGATTGCAAATCGGTGTGGCCGGCAAGGTTGAATCGGTGTTTCGAAATGATGAAATGTCGATCGACGGCATCAATCTCAAGGCGAGTATCCATGCCGCCGACACCCATCTGCTCTCAAAGCTGCTCGACATACAGATCCCCGATCTGGGAGAAGCCGACGGCGGCCTGCTGTTTTCCGGAGGGCAGGAAAAACTGGTCATCAGCGATATCGAACTGACGACGGTATCGCCCGGCGGACTGAAGACCAAAACCACGGGCAGCATCGGTCACATCAGCTTTGGAAAAGAGACGACCGTAAGGGATGCGGGCTTTCAAATGATTGCCAGCGCCCCGGATGTCTCAGCGATTCCGCTGTTCTCCGATTGGGGGCTGCCCGAGCTGGGCCCCTTTCAGCTCGGCGCGCAGCTCGAGGATCGCGAAGAGGGCCTGGGTGTCGAACAATTTGAAATTCGCACCGGTACTGCTGAAAACACCACTTTCCGGATGAATGGACGGATCCCTCGGCTTCAAGGCCGCAACCAGGGGGTCATTGAGTTACAGGCAGATTTTGAGGTCCTTTCTCAACCCTGGCTGCAAAACTATTTAAAGCAATCGCCGGCGAAAAGTCCTCCGTTTAGCGGATCGCTGCACCTTGCGCTTGGCGACGGCGCGGTTCGCATCGAGGAACTTAAAATAGCAACTGCCGAGCTCGGGGGCTTGCGTTTGCAGGCCAGCGGAACGGTAGACGCCTCGGCTCAGCTGCCGGTAATCGATCTTCACATCATTTCTACAGCGGAGAACCCGTCTGCCTGGGGACCTTTATTGGATGTGTCTCTGCCGCGCACCGGCCCGCTTACCGTTGACGGCCGCTATACTCTAAAAGCAGGCAAGCATGCCTTCGGCGGTGAAACGCTTCTCGGAGATACCCGATTCCAAACGACTTTTCGCGGCACTTCTGGCCGGCAGCGACCCGGAATGGATCTGGTTCTGTCTGCAGCGACCGTTTATCTGAAAGATCTCGGCTTCTACCCGGAGGCTCAGACCGTTGAAACCGGTCTTCAACCTGAGCAACAGATAAAAAAAGACGGCCGCCTGTTTGATGATGAACCCCTGCCTTTTGATGCGTTGCGGGAATTCGATTTTTCGCTGCGTTTGGATGCCGATAGCGTTTTGGGCAAAAACGTGGCCCTTAATAAGGTGGGTCTGGATGTGATACTGGATCACGGCCGGCTCCGGATCGGTCCAGCGACCATGGAATACCCGCAGGGGTTTATGTCGGGTGAAGCGGCTATCGATGCTTCATCGGATGACGGACCTGAAATGAGTGTTAAGATTACGGCTGAAGACATGGATATCGACGATCTGCTGTCCTACCTTCATGAACCGCTCGTTTTTGAAGGGCAACTCAACCTGGTTGTTGATCTGCGCGGCTCGGGCCGCTCCCTCAAACAAATCGCATCCAGCCTGACCGGCGAGATGAGCGTCGCTCTCGAAAACGGCAAGGTTCAGCGCATCATTAATTTGCTGGCCGCCGATGCCCTTGATTTCTTACTCACCACTCCGGTTAAGAAAACCTACACGGATCTAAACTGTATGGTGGTAAAACTGCAGCTCGAAGCCGGCAGCGGCGACATCCCGATCCTTTACATGGATACACCCGCTGTCCGCGCCCGGGGTTCAGGGTCTGTTAACCTGGCCGATGAGACCGTTGACGTCGTCATCAACCCAATGGCAAAAAGAAGGCTGGTTAAACGCAGCTCACCGATTCGGATCAAGGGCCAGCTCGGCAATCCTTCCATTAAAAAGATTCCCGCCACGGAGGCGGCTGGCTTGGCCGGCCAGATACTGGTGCCGTATGTGGCACTGCCGGCCCGCGCGGTGGGGTATCTTTGGTCTCTTATACGAAATGATAAAGACGAAGAAAGTCCGTGCATCCCTGATTCGACCCCGGACCATCCGCAGGATTCGATCGAGAAATAGCCCATTGAGTGCCCACAAGCGGCACGGGTAACTAACGCTTGATAAATTCCAAAAAAATCGCAATTGTCTGGGATGAAAAAATGGTTTGAGAAGGAGTCTTCATGTCTGCAAAGGAAATCAGATTACACGGCCGTGGCGGCCAGGGTGCCGTGATGGCGGCCAAAATGCTGGCATCGGCGCTCTCGCTTGAGGGTAAATTCGTCGCAAGCTTTCCCATGTATGGCTTTGAACGTCGGGGGATGCCCGTGATTGCCTTTACCCGATTTGACGACGAACCGATTCTGGAAAAAACGCAAATCTACACACCGGATCTGCTCATGGTGATCGATCCCACCCTGCTCAGCCTAAAAGCTCTGTATGACGGCTTGAAACCCGGCGGGGTATTGATTTTAAACAGAGACAAACCCCTGGCGGAAAGGCCCGGTGAAAATCTGGAAAAAGCGGGTGTGGTCAACGCCACCCATATCGCGCTGTGCGAGATCGGACGGGATATCCCCAATACCTGTCTTCTCGGTGCGCTGGTTAAAACCACCGGATGGCTGAGCCTGGATTCGCTGCTCAATGCCCTGGGTGAATACCTTGAAGGTTCGATGCTAGAGAAAAATATTCGCATTGCCACTCGGGGTTACAATGAAACGGAGGTTCAAACATGGGATTCATAAAAAAAGGTCAAAAGTGTCTTTGCCAAACCGAAGCCAGCTGGTCATATGCAGAGCAGCAGATGCTGTGCCTGGATACCAGCAGCTGGCGCACGCAAAGACCCCATACTGAATATGAGAAGTGCAACCGCTGCGGGCTGTGCTTTGTTTATTGTCCGACCCAATGCATCCGTGAAGATGGCGAAAAATTCACACCCGACCTCAGTTTCTGTAAAGGCTGCGGTGTCTGCGCCAAAGAGTGCCCCAAAGGGGCGGTTAAAATGATCCCCGAAGGAGAATATGCCGATGGTTGCGTTAGCAGATAAACAGGTAAAGGTGATCACCGGCAATGCAGCGGCCGCTCATGGCGCCAGGCTCTGCCGGCCGGATGTGGTTGCCGCCTATCCCATTACCCCCCAGTCTGAAGTGGTCGAGCAACTGGCCAAATGGCATGCCGATGGGGAGCTGGACTGTGAATATGTGGCCGTTGAAGGTGAAAACTCAGCCCAAAACGTGATTTGCGGGGCTTCGATGGCCGGCTGCCGGGCCTATACCGCGACATCCTCTTACGGATTGGTTTACATGTACGATGCCATGCTCAACACAGCCGGTTACCGGGCGCCGGTGGTGATGGTCAATGTGAACCGCGAACCCCCCGGCATTCATGCGGTCTGCTCCGGCCAGCAGGATATGATTTC
>JGI2160J19893_10000429_pt1 | contig 14353 bp, 11 predicted proteins | sample DeeMarSeWOR28_12_FD_19893 | JGI IMG/M metagenome (IMG submission 19893)
CGATCTCGACGTCGGTCAGCGGAGTGATTCTGGGACGGGCCCTGCAAGGGGCCGGGGCCGTGGCCAGCGCGGTGATGGCGTTGGCGGCGGACTTGACCCGCGAGGAACATCGCATCAAGGTCATGGCCTTCATCGGGGTAAGTATCGGTTTGTCATTTGCGATTGCCATGGTGTTGGGGCCGGTGCTGCATGACTGGTTTGGCGTGCCAGGGATCTTCTGGACCACCTCGCTGCTGGCGCTGGGTGGCATCGCCATCATTACGTTTTTTGTGCCGCGTCCTGCCATTAGCCGCTTTCACCGGGATACCGAAGTGGAAGTCAGCTGGTTTCGTCATGCAATGAGCGATACCCAGTTATTACGAGTCAATTTCGGCATTTTCAGCCTGCATGCCATTTTGATGGGGACCTTCCTGGTTGTGCCACAACTCTTGCACCATGGCGGTGGGCTGAATGTCAGCCACCACTGGCAGATTTATTTGCCGGTGTTATTCATCTCCATGGCCCTGGTTGTCCCCTTTATTCTCCTCGCGGAGAAAAAACGCATGATTAAGCAAATACTTAGCGGTGCCGTGATGCTGCTGGTTCTCACCGAGCTGGGCCTGGCAGGATTGTCCGGGACTATGGCGGGCATGGTGATCATGCTATTGTTATTTTTTGCAGCTTTTAACTTGCTCGAGGCCACGTTGCCCTCGCTGGTGGCCAAACTGGCCCCCGCAGCCCATAAGGGTACCGCCATGGGGGTGTACGCCAGTTCACAGTTTTTAGGCATTTTTATCGGTGGATTGGCGGGGGGCTGGATGATGGAACATTTCGGGCTTCGAAGTGTTTTCATTTTTAATGCGGTATTAGCCGGCCTGTGGTTGTTGCTGGTAGTGACCATGCGTAAACCACAATATTTAAGTAGTCACTTACTGAATGTGGGGCCGCTTGATGAAGCGGCAGCCGATCAGTTGGCGCAAAAGTTAAGTCGGGTTGCAGGTGTAGCCGAAGCAACGGTGATCGCAGAGGATGGCGTAGCGTATCTGAAGGTGGACAAGCATCACCTCGATCAAAAAGCGTTACTGGCATACTCGAAAACCGAAAATGTAGCCTGAGTATTGCACGCGTAAACAAGTATCTAACGAAAGGGGAGAAAGAGTATGGCAAGGGGTGTAAACAAAGTCATTTTGATTGGTAATCTTGGCCGCGATCCAGAAGTGCGCTATTCACCCAATGGGGGCGCGATCGCCAATATTACCCTTGCTACCAGTGAAGCATGGAAAGACAAAAACACCGGCGAACAGGTAGAGAAGACCGAATGGCACCGGGTGGTGTTTTTTCGCCGTCTGGCAGAGATTGCCGGAGAGTACCTGAAGAAAGGTTCCAAAGTATACATCGAAGGTAAATTGCAAACTCGCAAATGGCAGGACAAGGACGGCAATGATCGTTACACCACCGAAGTCGTTGCCAATGAAATGCAAATGCTGGATTCACGCGGAGGCAGTGCCAGTTACAACCAGGATGAACCATCGATGGCTTCCTCCCAGCAAGAGCCCATGCCAGCCGGAGATTTTGATGACGATATTCCGTTCTAAACAATCTTGATGAATCTCAATAATTAGTAAGGCCGGGATAATTATCCTGGCCTTTTTTATTGTTCATCGAAAGTCATTGATGCTAATCAGTTGCAGTGACAGCGATGTCGCTTATAGTAATAACAGGTAACAGATCGACAGCTAATCAGTAACGAAGTCGCGTTTATGAACGAACATCACGAACGTTTGATGTTGGTCGTAGGGATGTATACCAATCAGGCCCGTGCCCAACAACTGGTAGAGAAATTAATCCAGGAAGATTTTCCAATGGATAGAATCTCGCTTTTGAGTCGCGTTGGAGGCGCTGGTGATGATATGTTGGGCGTGACCTACCATGATACCGGTGAACGCATGAAAGCGTGGGGTAAACACGGTGCTTTCTGGGGGGCCATATGGGGACTCTTGGCCAGCGCCTCGGGTATGTTTGTGTTACCGGGGCTGGGCCCATTGTTAGTTGCTGGTCCCATAGTGGAAGCCCTGGGTGCGGCGATTGCCGGCGCCGCGGTGGCAGGGGGAACCATGGCAGGCGCGGCGGCTGTCTCCCATCTCGCTTCCGCCTTGCATCGTATTGGCATTCCTGAAACTAATTTGCAGCAGATAGAAACTGCCATTGAAGCCGGCCAATACGTGGTAATTCTGCATTGTGCGCCGGAGGAAAGTGAAAAACACGCCCGTACCCTGGCCTGGGCCGGGGCTGATCCGGTGTATCAATTGCCGGTTAAATATTGAGGGCAGGCACTTTATACTGCGGTTATGACAGCAAACGATCATAGTTCAACCACCATGGACATGGTTTTATCCGATGTTGATTTGTTGCGAGAAGGCAGCTTATGGCCATCTGCTGAATATGATGAACAGATTGTGCAGTTACGTCGTAACATCGGTAAACCAATTTATCTTGTCGAACTCAAGGTTACTGATATCAACCTTGCGGTGATCATGCTGGGCAAGGCGCTTGTCTTGCTCGATGTGGTTGCTTTTCCGGCCCCTGATCCGGAACGACGTCTCTATCCGCACATGCTGTTACTGAATGATGGCCGCGGTCTGAATCTCGGGCGGGTCGCGCGAATTACTACGGGACGTGCCTTTGATCCTGACCCTGAAGACATTCTTTTTCAGGAACAACAATTATTAAAGAATCTGTTGTTTCATGAGCGCAGGCTCTCTGATGAGTCAGTGTCACAAGTATCTAAGCGACAGTTGGCCCGTATTTTAGGTAGCCAGTTAAAGCAGATTTCCGAGGAATAGTTCGAAAATACACGTGTATCTGCTTGCCATTCTTAATTTACACCTTTCTTCTATTACTACAGGTCAGAGTTTTTGTCTTAAACGTCTAGTTTGTCGTCACCTCTAATTGTCTTATTTTGGTTCAGGCTATTAGAATATGTTCCCATCTAGTGCAATATCATTCTGCCATTAAGCTGTTTGTATAACTTAAGCCTATGAAATATCGAAAATTACATTATTGGCATCCTTCTTGCTCAATGAAATATGACGTCTGCTTTAATCTTTCGCTGGACTAATTGGCAATGAAGCTCAAAGTAATGGTGATCGATGAAAGCGCAGGACGTGCAGCTTTACTACAACGTGCCTTAACGGATGCAGGCTATGAAATTATTGCGCGCGTCGAGCATGGTGTGAATCTGCTGGAACGTGTTGAGGAAGTAAAACCCGATGTCATTATCATCGATATGGAAATGCCGGATCGTGACACGCTGGAACAGTTATACACTATCCACAAGGACCAACCGCGCCCCATCGTCATGTTTGCTGATAATAGTGAAAGTGAAGTAATTGAGGCAGCGGTGAAGGCTGGGGTGAGTGCTTATGTGGTTGACGGACTTAACCCGGAACGGGTTAAACCGATCATGGATGTAGCCATAGCTCGCTTCAGGGAATTCCAGGCGCTGCGTGAGGAACTGGAACAGACAAAGAGTACGCTTGCCGATCGCAAGGTAATTGACAAGGCTAAGGGCATCATAATGAAACAACGTGGTATGGATGAAGCCGAAGCCTATAAATCACTCCGCAAGATGGCGATGGACAGTAACAAGCGGATTTCAGAGATCGCGAAAGATGTCATTGCGATTGCGAAATTACTCGGTTCCTGAAGTAACCTGAAAAACTGATTTTGTTATGCTGCTAAAGAAGGCAGTAAATTAAGACTGCTTAAGGCTGTCGACGGACAACGGCGTCCGACACCGGCATTAGCTGGTGGCGGGCGTTTTTTTTCATCAATAGAACTCCTTTAAAAACAAGTTCTCAACAATGTGTAAAAACAGGGGATAAATGTTATGACACCGGAACAGATTGAACTCGTAAAATCCAGTTGGGGCAAAGTTGAGCCGATCGCTGAACAGGCAGCCGAGTTGTTTTATGGCAAGTTATTTGAACTGAATGCCGAGCTTAAAAGCTTGTTTAAATCAGACATGAAAGAGCAGGGTCACAAGCTCATGGTCATGCTGAACACGGCGGTCAACAGCCTGGACAAGCTCGAAGCCATTGTGCCGGCTGTACAGGAGATGGGACGTCGCCATGTGGCTTATGGCGTGAAGGATGAAGATTATGACACTGTGGGTGAAGCTTTATTGTGGACCTTGGAGCAAGGACTGGGCGAAGGGTTTACCGCAGACGTAAAAGAGGCGTGGGTTGATACTTATACACTGGTCGCGACTACGATGAAAACCGCAGCCACCCAGGCTGCTTGATACTATGTGGGTTCAGACCAGAGATGGCTCAAATTTATACTTATTTACTGAGCTAGTGTTTGTGTACAAGTAATGGTGTTGTGTAAGATGAAGCAAGCATGACTGAGAACAGACAGAATGGGTGATTCAAGCCGCAGCGATACCCATGTGTGGAGCGGTGGTGATGGGCTGGAAAAATCCCGACTCTCACTTGGGTTTATCCCTCTTAGCGATTGTGCACCTCTTGCTATCGCCTCTGAGAAAGGATTTTTCAAGCGCCACGGTCTTAATGTCACCCTGGCACGGGAAGCCTCCTGGGCCAATATTCGGGACAAGGTGGCATTAAATGCCCTGGATGGGGCACAGATGCTTGCACCTATGCCGATTGCAGCAACCCTGGGTTCCTGTGTCGTGAAACAACCGACCATTACCGCCTTCAGTCTCGGCTTAAACGGTAATGCCATTACGGTTTCCAATTCACTCTATCAACGTTTATGTGTGGCCGACCCGCAAGCGATGACGGTCTCGCCAGTCTCGGCTCAGGCGCTGAAGAAAGTTATTGATGAAAACAAGCGGGCTGGGCAGCCACCACTAATCTTCGCCATGGTCTTCCCGATTTCGAATCATAACTATCAGTTACGTTACTGGATGGCTTCTGCCGGGATTGATCCGGATCGTGACGTCCGCCTTATTGTTATTCCACCACAACACATGGTGGCAAATCTGGAATCCGGCAAGATTGACGGTTTCTGTGTGGGTGAACCCTGGAATACGCGTGCGGTTCGCATGGGAATAGGCCGAATCCTGATCAGTGGTTATGAAATCTGGAACAACAGCCCGGAAAAAGTTCTGGGTGTCAAGCTAAGCTGGGCAGAGAAACATCCTAATACCCATCGGGCGCTGATCATGGCCTTACTTGAAGCGAGTCAGTGGATCGAACACGCCGAAAATCGTGAGGAAGTGATTCAAATCCTGGCGAGTGATCGTTATATCAATACTCCGGTTGAAGACGTTGCGCCATCTCTCACAGGCATGTTGCGATACAGCCAGGGAGATGATCCTGTAAAACTGGAAGACTTCAGCGTCTTCTATCGTTATGCGGCCAATTTTCCCTGGCGGTCCCATGCTGAGTGGATCATTACCCAAATGTATCGCTGGGGGCAAATCGATCAACTCACGGATATTCAGGCATTGGCGAGTCGAATATATCGCCCGGATATTTATCGAGATGCCGCCAAAGCACTTGGCATAACGGCACCTACTGTTGATCATAAGCCGGAGGGTGCGCATGCCGAACCGTGGGTTCTATCCGATGCGATCCAGTCGATCAGCATGGGGTCTGATCAGTTTTTTGATGCCAAGCAGTATGATGCCACTGATCCTCTTGGTTATCTGAAAACTTTTTCAGTGCAACATCTGGCGGTTGATGCTGCAGCCGAATTAATCAGATAACCCGATTTTCCAAATGCCCTAACCTGGTGCGAAGCAATACCTTTTGCGATTAATCGGTGCAGTGCTTTCTCAGAACGGGGTTTTCTTGAGTAAAGAAAAACATAAGAACAAGGACTTATGCATACTGAGAATATGGCACAGATTCTGCATTTAGAAAAATAGTTTAGATAGCCATCCAAAGGCGGGTGGCAAACAGTCATGTTTCGGCATGGCGAAGATAAGACAGTATGAACTATCAGGGGCGCAGAGGTGTGCTCCGGCCGGCTAGCCGGCACAACTGGACAACGGCGTCCAAATGAGCAGTGGTTAAACACTGTTCGTTTGGACGTTTTTTTTTGCAGCAACTTAGTGAGGCATGTAATGAAGCACAGCAAAATTACAGGGAAAGGTCGTCAAGGTTTTTTAAAGAAAACAGTGTTGGCTGTTGGGTTGATCGCTGGTATGGGATTGGTGTCGTCTACAGCATCGTACGCGGCTGTCGGCGAGCCGGAGAAAGAAGATCTTAAATTCGGTTTTATTAAACTGACAGACATGGCGCCTTTGGCTATTGCGTATGAAAAAGGTTTCTTTGAAGACGAAGGTCTCTATGTGTCTCTGGAAGCGCAGGCTAACTGGAAGGTCTTACTGGATCGGGTGATCGATGGTGAACTGGACGGGGCGCATATGCTGGCGGGTCAACCACTCGGAGCAACGATCGGGTTTGGTACCAAGGCGCATGTGATTACCGCCTTTAGTATGGACTTGAATGGTAATGGTATCACCGTCTCCAACAAGATTTGGGAAGAAATGAAAAAGAACGTACCAATGAAAGATGGTAAACCGGTTCATCCCATCAAGGCAGATTACCTTAAGCCGGTGGTTGATAAATATAAAGCAGAAGGCAAGCCTTTTAATATGGGCATGGTGTTTCCGGTGTCGACTCATAACTATGAATTGCGTTACTGGTTAGCGGCTGGTGGTATTCATCCCGGCTACTATGCACCGCATAAAGGTGATACGAGTGGTCAGATCAAGGCGGATGCATTGTTATCGGTAACACCACCACCACAAATGCCATCAACCCTCGAAGCCGGCACAATTTATGGCTACTGTGTGGGCGAACCATGGAATCAACAGGCGGTATTCAAAGGCATTGGGGTCCCTGTGATCACGGACTATGAAATCTGGAAAGATAACCCGGAAAAAGTTTTTGGAGTCAGCAAAGCCTGGGCCGACAAGTATCCCAATACGCATATTCGTGTCGTCAAGGCAATGATTCGCGCTGGTAAATGGCTAGATGATAATAACAATGCCAATCGTCCGGAAGCAGTCAAGATCCTTGCAAAGTCCCAATATGTCGGTGCGGATTATGAGGTGATCGCCAACTCCATGACCGGCACATTTGAATACGAAAAAGGCGACAAGCGCGAAGTGCCTGACTTCAACGTGTTCTTCCGTTACAACGCCACATATCCCTATTATTCGGATGCTGTCTGGTATTTGACGCAAATGCGGCGCTGGGGGCAGATTGCCGAGCAAAAACCGGATAGCTGGTATATGGATATTGCCAAGAAAGTCTATCGTCCGGATATCTATGCCATGGCGGCAAAGGAACTGATCGCTGAAGGCAAGATGAAAGCAGAAGATTTCCCCGACTTTGCAAAAGAAACCGGTTTCCGGCCACCACAGACCGAGTTCATCGATGGTATTACCTATGATGGCACCAAACCGAATGAATACCTGAAGAAATTCAGCATTGGTCTGAAAGGGAAAGACAGGATCTAGTTGAAAGATTCCTCCTTGCGAAAGCAAGGAGGGTTTCAGATGGTTATAAAAGTAAAGTTATGGATAAAGGTGAAGATATGAGCGCACGAGCAGAGAGCGTCATGGGAGGTTTCGGGTGGAAGCGGTTTCTCTCCATCGGATTGAGGTTCAAGGACATCAACTGGAGTGAACAGTTAAGGTTAATGATTACGAAGTTAGGTGTGCCGCTTGTTGCTATCGGGATTTTCCTTGTTTTGTGGGGCGGGATCGCCTCACAGATTCAGACCTCGCTAGGACAACTGCCTGGACCCATCAAGGTCTGGGAACAAACTGTAACTCTGTTTGATGAACATAAGCAAGAACGCCTCAAAGAACTGGCGTTTTATGAACGACAAGAAAAGCGTAACGTTGCCAAACTGGCAAATAATCCTGATGCGGAAATAAAAATACGACCCTATACGGGGAAACCCACTTTCTTTGATCAAATTATTACCAGCGTGCTTACGGTAGCAACCGGATTTTTATTGGCATCGTTAATCGCAATTCCCCTTGGAATAATTTGCGGGTTGAGTAATACAATTTACACGGCGCTAAATCCCTTGATTCAGGTATTTAAGCCGGTCTCGCCACTGGCCTGGTTGCCGATTGTGACCATGGTTGTGAGCGCAGTGTATATCACTGATGATCCAATGTTCTCCAAGTCCTATCTGAACTCGGCGATTACGGTGACGCTATGTTGTCTATGGCCAACAATTATCAACACCACTGTAGGCGTTTCTACCATTGATAAAGATTTAATCAATGTCAGCCGGGTACTGCGCCTGGGTTGGTTTACCAAGGTTATCAAGATCGTTGTGCCCGCCTCGACGCCAATGATGTTTGCCGGATTACGCGTTTCACTGGGAATTGGCTGGATGGTGCTTATCGCAGCTGAAATGCTGGCGCAGAATCCTGGGCTTGGCAAGTTTGTCTGGGATGAGTTTCAGAATGGCAGTTCAAATTCAATGGCCCGCATTATGGTTGCGGTATTCGCCATCGGTCTGATTGGTTTCCTGTTGGATCGAATCATGTTGATGCTGCAGCGAGCAGTATCATGGGATAAAAATGCGGTTTTGCGTTGATTGCATGCTGTTTAAACAGAAATTATATGAGTACTTGAATTATGTCGAATGCACATCTTGAAATATCACATGTATCGATAGAGTTCCCGACACCTAATGGACCTTTCAAGGCCCTGGACGATGTTGAGATGACTATTAAGGAAGGCGAATTTGTATCACTAATCGGCCATTCCGGTTGCGGCAAATCAACTGTGCTGAATATTGTCGCTGGCCTGTATCAAACTACTACTGGCGGCGTCATTCTTGATGGCAAAGAAGTCAATGAACCGGGACCGGATCGTGCGGTGGTGTTTCAAAATCATTCCCTGCTGCCATGGTTGACAGCCTATGAAAATGTTGAACTGGCGGTTAACCAGGTATTCAAAGGCAAAAAGACTAAGGCGGAAATAAAGCAATGGGTCGAGCATAACCTGTCACTGGTGCATATGGAGCATGCCATGCATAAACGTCCCGATGAAATATCTGGCGGGATGAAACAGCGAGTCGGAATTGCACGGGCACTTTCGATGGAGCCCAAGGTGTTGCTGATGGATGAGCCATTCGGTGCTTTGGATGCGTTAACGCGCGCCCATATGCAGGATTCGCTGATCGAAATTCAGACGCGCTTGAATAACACGGTCATCATGATCACGCATGACGTGGATGAGGCTGTATTACTGTCTGATCGAATTGTGATGATGACCAACGGTCCGGCGGCAACTATTGGTGACGTACTGGATATTGACTTACCCCGACCTCGAGACAGGGTGGGGCTGGCTGATGACGAACACTACAACCATTATCGTGCTGAAGTCTTGAAGTTCCTCTATGAACGTCAGCGCAAACCGGAAGAACTGGTTGCCTGATTGAATCAACATATAAACGCTGTCATAAACAGGTTTTGGAGATATGAAAATGAAGGAAAAACTGGTTGTCATCGGAAATGGCATGGCGGGTATTCGTACCGTTGAGGAATTGCTCAAGGTGGCGCCCGAGACTTATGAGATTACCGTGTTTGGCTCCGAACCCTATGGTAACTACAACCGTATAATGCTCTCGCCGGTACTGGCAGGAGATAAGACTATTGATGACATCATGCTGAATGATGAGCAATGGTACGTGGATAATGGCATTAGCCTGTACAAGGGTAAGGAAGTTACCGAGATTGATCGTGTTGGTCGCAAGGTGATTACGGCGGACGGCACAAGTGAATACTATGATCGACTTCTGATTGCAACTGGTTCCACACCCTTCATCATTCCCGTACCGGGTCACGACCTGGATGGTGTTGTCAGCTTCCGAGATATTTATGATGTGGATCAAATGTTGGATGCAGCCAAACAGCATAAGCACGCCGTGGTGATTGGTGGCGGCCTGCTGGGGCTGGAGGCGGCCAATGGTTTGATTCAACAGGGCATGAGTGTCACCGTGGTTCACATCATGGACACGCTAATGGAACGGCAACTCGATGCGCCGGCCGCAGAAATGTTGAAGAAATCCTTGGAAGAACGGGGGATGAACTTCCTGATGGGGGCGGAGACAGAAGCGATTATCGGCAAGGATCGGGTAGAAAAACTGCGCTTCAAGGATGGTACTGAAATCTATACTGACCTGGTAGTCATGGCGGTAGGTATTCGCCCCAATTTTGCCCTGGCGGAAAAAGCCGGTATTCATTGTGAGCATGGCATCGTGGTGAGTGACACCATGCAGACATTTGACCCGAGAATCTACGCTGTTGGCGAATGCGTGCAACACCGTGGTGTGGCTTATGGTCTGGTGGCGCCCTTGTTTGAAATGGCCAAGGTGTGCGCCAATCATCTGGCGCAGCATGGAATCGGGCGTTACGTAGGTACAGTGACATCGACCAAACTGAAGGTCACCGGAATCGACCTGTTTTCCGCCGGCGACTTTACCGGGGATGAAAATACCGAAGAACTGGTGTTCCAGGATGCCGCGCGAGGGGTGTATCGCAAACTGGTGGTGCAGGACAATCGTATTAAGGGTGCCGTGATGTATGGCGATACCATCGACGGTAGCTGGTACTTTGATCTAATGCGCGATGAAACCGATATCACGGATTTCCGTGAAAATCTCTTGTTTGGTCAGGCCCATTTGGGTGATTCCGGCCACGGTGAAGATAATCGTGTCGTTACTATGGCAGAAAGTGCGGAAATCTGTGGCTGTAATGGGGTTTGCAAAGGCGATATCGTCAAAGCTATTACCGACAAAAAACTTTTTACCCTGGATGATGTGCGGGCCCACACCAAGGCCTCCAGTTCCTGTGGCTCCTGTACCGGTCTGGTCGAGGCCTTACTGGCACACACGGTCGGTGGTGATTACTCAACAGCCCCCCATCAGAAACCTCTATGTGGTTGCACCGAACATACCCATGATGAAGTTCGGGCCGCCATTAAAGATCAGGGCCTTAAATCCATTCGTGCGGTCATTGACACCCTGGGATGGGACACGCCTGATGGTTGTAGCAAGTGTCGCCCGGCGCTGAATTACTATCTGGTATGTGAATGGCCCGCGGAGGGGATCGATGACTACCAGTCACGTTTTATTAATGAACGGGTTCACGCCAATATTCAGAAAGACGGCACTTATTCGGTCATCCCGCGCATGTGGGGTGGCGGCACGACGCCAAAAGAACTCCGCGCGATAGCGGATGTGGCTGAGAAATATAAGGTCAAGACAGTGCATGTCACCGGTGGCCAGCGGATTGCATTATATGGGCTGCGAAAAGAAGAATTGCCGGCTATCTGGCACGAACTCAATCAGGCTGGTCTGGTGTCAGGACATGCGTATGGCAAAGCCTTGCGTACTGTGAAGACCTGCGTGGGTAAAGAATGGTGTCGTTTTGGCACCCAGGACTCGACCCACCTGGGGATTGAACTGGAAAAAATGACCTGGGGCTCCTGGACGCCACATAAATTCAAAATGGCGGCATCCGGATGTCCGCGTAACTGTGCCGAGGCCACGATTAAGGATTTTGGTGTGGTGTGTGTTGATTCGGGGTATGAGTTACATGTGGGGGGTAACGGCGGCATCAAAGTGCGGGCGACGGATTTTCTCTGCGCCGTTAAAACCGAGGAAGAGGTGTTGGAGTACACGGCGGCTTTCATGCAACTGTATCGTGAGGAAGCCCATTACCTGGAACGTACCGCACCCTGGATCGAGCGTGTCGGTTTGACCTATGTAAAGGAAAAGATCGTCGAAGACGAGGCAAACCGCAAGGTACTGGCAGAACGTTTTCTGTATTCCCAAAAATATATGCAGACTGATCCCTGGCAAGAGCGGGCAGAAGGCACTGATAAACATGAGTTTGAACCGCTGAAAGTTGTCGCGGGTTAAACACAAGATTAAAGGATCAAGAAAATGGTAGCAGCAATGAGTGAAAACTGGATTGAAGTGGGAAAGATGAATGACATCCCGCAATTGGGATCGCGCGTCGTACGTACCAGCCAGGGAGATATTGCGATATTCCGCACGGCTAAGGACGAAGTTTTTGCCCTGCGGGACAAATGCCCGCATAAAGGTGGACCACTGTCACAGGGGATTGTGCATGGCAAACGCGTTGCCTGCCCCTTGCATGACTGGAAAATCCACCTGGATTCAGGTGAAGCGGTGGCACCGGATGAAGGCTGTGCGGCAAGTTATCCGGTTAAGTTGGATGGTGACAGAATCTTATTGTCCCTGATGCCTAAGGAAGGCTGCCCAAATCAGTAAGCCAAACAGCTGGATACAGGTTAATTCGAATGCCACCGCCGATTAAAACAACCTGCCCATATTGCGGGGTAGGTTGTGGGATTCTTGCCACAGTGGATCAGGCCGGTGGGATCACAATCAAGGGTGATCCGGAACACCCGGCAAATTATGGTCGACTGTGTTCCAAGGGCGCGGCGCTGGCTGAGACTCTCGGAACTGAGGGCCGTTTACTTTATCCAGAGGTGGAGGGTACGGCCCATAGTTGGGATAATGCGCTTGCTTATGCGGCAAAGAGACTACTATCCGTCATTGCTGAGCATGGCCCGAACTCGGTGGCCTTTTATGTCTCCGGCCAATTACTCACCGAAGATTATTATGTTGCCAATAAACTCATGAAGGGGTTTATTGGTAGCGCCAATATCGATACCAATTCCCGCTTATGTATGTCCTCTGCCGTGGCGGCACATAAACGTGCTTTCGGCGCAGATACCGTACCTTGTGCCTATGAAGATCTGGAGCAGGCAGAGCTAATCACCCTGGTGGGAAGTAACACGGCCTGGTGTCACCCAGTTTTGTACCAGCGTATATCCAAGGCCAGAAAACAAAATCCCAATTTGAAAGTTGTCGTAATCGATCCGCGTAAGACGGCAACCTGTGATATTGCGGATCTGCATTTACCTGTCTCGCCGGGTTCAGATAATTATTTGTTTAATGGTTTGCTCGCTTATCTTGATACGAACAATTATCGCGACCAGGCGTATATTGATAACTCGACAGAAGGCCTGGATGCGGCATTACGCGCTGCGCAGGCACAGGTACCGGATCTGACCACGGTCGCAATGAAATGTGGCTTGCAACAAATCCTGGTCGAACAGTTTTTTCAGCTGTTTGCCACCACGGCTCGATGTGTAACCGTTTTTTCCCAGGGCATCAATCAGTGGTCTTATGGTACCGACAAGGGCAATAGTATTATTAATTGTCATCTGTTAACCGGTCGCATTGGCCAAGCAGGGATGGGTCCCTTTTCTTTTACCGGTCAACCCAATGCCATGGGTGGGAGAGAAGTAGGTGGACTGGCCAATCAGCTCGCAGCGCATATGAACCTTAATGATGTAGAACACCGGGAGTTGGTGAAAACATTCTGGCAGTCGCCCGGTATCGCCGCCGCCGAAGGGCTGAAAGCAGTCGACATGTTTGATGCCATGGCCACAGGGGATATCAAGGCCGTATGGATCATGGCAACCAATCCTGCAGTAAGTTTACCTGATGCCGATAAGGTACGAGCCGCCCTGGCGAAGTGTGAGCTGGTGATTGTCTCCGACTGTATGCGAGAAACCGATACCAGTCGCTATGCCCATGTTTTATTTCCGGCGCGTACCTGGGGTGAACGGGATGGCACAGTAACCAACTCGGAACGGCGTATCTCACGTCAGCGTGCGTTTCTCCCAACAAGCGGGACGGCCCAACCGGATTGGTGGATCATTTCTCAGGTGGCGCAACGCATGGGTTATGGCGATGCCTTTGCTTATGATAATCCCGCCGATATCTTCAAGGAACATGCAGTCCTGTCGGCTTATCGCAACCAGGGGCAACGAGACTTCAATCTCGCTGGGCTGAGCAAGCTTGATGAAGCTGAGTATCAACAGTTATCACCGATTCAATGGCCGGTAGTGGAACAAGGGCAGGCCGGTACGGTTCGTATGTTTGTGGATGGCAAGTTTTTCACGCCATCAGGCAAGGCACAGTTTATCGCGGTGGAGGATCATGCGCCGGCCTATGCGGTGGATGAAAACTATCCACTGGTGTTGAATAGTGGCCGAATTCGTGATCAATGGCACACCATGACACGTACTGGCAAATCGGCACGGCTGTCCGGGCATATTTATGAGCCTTTTGTGGCATTACATCCACAGGATGTCTCAAAAACTAATATTCAAGAGAACTCGCTGGTAAAAGTGATCAGCCGGTGGGGAGAAATAATCGTGCGGGCGCGTGTGTCGGCCGAACAACGGATTGGCAGCGTATTTATTCCCATGCACTGGAATGATCAATACGCGAGTAAAAGTTATGTGGATGCGCTGGTCAATCC
>JGI2160J19893_10000430_pt1 | contig 14338 bp, 12 predicted proteins | sample DeeMarSeWOR28_12_FD_19893 | JGI IMG/M metagenome (IMG submission 19893)
AGGTTATACCTTTTCCTCGTACTCCTGGATCTGCTCTTTATTAAACCACATCCAGTCATCACCTGTGCTATTCCCATGGTATTACAGTTAAAAATGCCTATAAAATATTTGACTTAGCACATATTTTCTGTCAGAGTGAACCCCATTATATTGCGGGACTGGGAACTCTTTTTCTGATATTCTACCCGCCAGCATGATGGGCAAGGCAATCAGTGATTTTCTCCGGGCAAAAAATAAAAAAGCGCTATGAATGAAGCAGATAATTTAAAATTCTCTTTAGATCATCACAAGATCATCGTGCTGCTTGTTGATGATCAGGCAACTATCGCCGAAGCGGTTAGGAGAGCGCTCAGCAGTGAGGAAGATATCGAATTCCATCACTGCCAGGATCCTGCCAAGGCAATAAAACTAGCACCTGAAATCAATACGACCGTTATATTGCAGGATTTATTGATGCCTGATCTAGACGGCCTGATGATGGTACGCTCCTTCAGGGTCAATAAAGCCACCGCCCAGATACCTATTATTGTTCTTTCGACCAAGGAAGATGCCACCATTAAAAGTGAAGCCTTTCGGCTCGGCGCAAATGATTACCTCATCAAATTACCAGATAAAATTGAACTCATAGCCAGAATTCGCTATCACTCCCAGGCTTACATAACCCAACTTGAAAGAGACGCGGCTTTTCGTGCTTTAGAAGAGAGCCGTGAACAATTGGCCCAAGCCAACCGCACCCTGCAAAAACTNTCATCTATGGATGGGTTAACCGGTATTGCAAACCGCAGAACCTTTGATGAAACTCTCAATAAAGANTGGCAGAGAGCTTTACGCAGTAAGAAACCTATTGGCCTCATCATGCTCGACATTGATTATTTTAAACTCTATAACGATCATTATGGCCACCAGGGTGGTGATGACTGTCTAAAGAAAGTAGCCAAAGGACTCGATTCGGCAATTCATCGTGATACTGATTTTCTGGCGCGATACGGTGGAGAGGAATTTTCCGCTGTTCTTCCTGATACCGACATTCAAGGTGCCGTCAAAGTCGCTGAGGAGATGCGCCAGTCGATAAAATCCCTGCGTATAAAGCATGCCAAATCAAAAGTATCCGACATCGTAAGCATCAGCAGCGGGGTGGCATCAGTTTTACCACAAAATGATGCTGAACCGGACGTACTGATTGCTGCTGCGGACCAGGCCCTGTATAAGGCTAAAGAAGATGGCCGTGACCGGGTAGTAAAGGCAGGACAATTCATTACAGAAACTACATGATTACCGGCAAGGTTATCTCTGCAAAAACAGCCAAAGTGGATTAGATTTATTCCATGCCNGGCATTCATCTTTATTCAAGCAACAGACTCGAAATACTCGCCGACACCTTTGCCGAATTACTCAGATCCACCCCACTCCCGCCATTACAAAAAGAAANAATTCTTGTCCAAAGCAGGGGCATGGCACGCTGGCTAGCCATGGAAACTGCTTCCAGGCTGAATATCTGGGCCAACTGCGACTGTCCCTTTCCAAACACATTCATCCATTTAATCTACAAGCTCCTGCTGCCGGATATCCCTGATGTCTCAGCCTTTAACAAAGAGTATACCCTCTGGCATTTAATGGACATTCTTTCAGAGGTGAAGCAAGGTGATAGGTATTTTTCCAAATTAGCAGCATATATTGATTCCGGTGATGACTTAAAGCTTTACCAGCTTGCCCGAGAAACTGCAGACCTCTTTGATCAATACACCCTTTTCAGGCCTCAGATGCTTCTTGATTGGGAGGACAGCTTTAAGAAGATCCCTGCTGATCAAGTCTGGCAATCAATCCTCTGGTGCCGACTAGTTCACCGTCTTCAGCAAAATCAACAGCCGCCCGAGCAACACCGGGCCAGGCTTTTACAGTTATTTGAGGAAAAGATTTCAGATTCAGCTTTTAATTCAGCAATCCTGCCTCCCAGAATATCGGTTTTTGGGATTTCATCCCTGCCTCCGTATCATTTAAGAGTACTGACTGCTCTTGCACATCATATTGATCTTCACTTTTTTACCATGAATCCCTGCATGGAATACTGGTTTGATATAATTGCCGACCGGGACATCGTAAAAATCAGTCGCAGGGAGACTGCTGAACAGGCAAAACTGCACCTGCATCAGGGCAACAGCCTGCTGGCTTCAATGGGACATCTGGGCAGAGATTTCCTGTCAATGCTGCAGGAACTTCATATTGAAGAACAGGATAACTTTACTGCTTCAACGGATGATTCGCTCCTGTCGTGTATCCAGCAGGATATCCTTTATTTGCGTGAAAATAATGATGCTGCACCTGGATCAGTTCAGTCTGTAAAGCAAATTAACAAAAATGATTCTTCTATCATCTTTCATTCCTGTCATAGTCCCATGCGAGAGGTTGAAATTCTCCATGATCAGCTCTTGGATATGTTCGACAATGCAAACGAACATGACCCTTTGGAGCCACGAGATGTGCTTGTCATGGCTCCTGAAATTGATGAATATGCGCCCCTGATCAGGGCCGTATTTGGTGCGGATACTTTGCTGCACAAAAAAATTCCCTATTCCATATCTGATCAGTCAATCAGGAGAACAAGCAAATACATAGAAACATTTCTCGATATTCTTCTCTTACCTCAAAGCCGCTTCAACAGTATTGAAGTCATGGCCATACTTGAAGCAGAAGCAGTAAGAAAGCGTTTCAATATTAACGATTCAGACCTTGCCATTATAGAAGCCTGGATCCGAGAGACCAATATCCGATGGGGCATAGACCAGGATCACAAAACCCGACTGCAACTGCCTCCCTGCCGTGAAAACACCTGGAGGAGTGGACTGGACCGTCTCCTTTTAGGTTATGCCATGGCTGGTTCCGGACAGACTCTTTTTGAAGGTATCCTTCCACATGATCATATTGAAGGTGACAACATCAAGCTGCTTGGCAATTTATTTGATTTCACGCAAAATCTTTTTAGCCTTGTTGAATCTCTTCAACAACAGCATACTCTTGCGGAATGGTCAGAAATCCTGCTGCAGACAAAGGACAAATTATTACTTACCGATAACAAAACAGAAGCAGATGAAAGAATTCTGTACCGTTTGCTGTTTGACCTGAGAGGTATGCAAGATCGAACATTCTACAATAAAAAGATCACTATTCGAGTAATCCTGTCATTTCTTATACATTCCCTTGAACAACGTTTTTCTCCCCTTGCAGGTGAAAAGGGCTTTCTTACAGGTGGAGTTACCTTCTGTTCAATGCTGCCCATGCGGGCAATTCCATTCAAGGTTATCTGTCTGTTAGGCTTGAATGATGGTATGTATCCTCGTTCGGGACGTAAAAAAAGTTTTGACATCATGGCGTTAGAGCCGAAATCTGGCGACCGGTCAAAACGTTATGATGACCGCTATCTTTTTCTTGAAACACTACTTTCCGCCCGTAAAAAACTTTCGATCAGCTTTGTCGGCCAATCAATCCAGGATGGCAGCAGGCGTCCACCTTCGGTCCTGGTCAGTGAACTCATGGACTATATTGACCGGAACTATTGCCAATCTGATATTCATAATGAACCATTAGACTCATTAAGTGGTAAACTGACTACAGTACATCACTTGCAGCCATTTCATCCTGCTTACTTCCAACCACAAAACCTTCTCCGACAGAAAAAGTTTTTCAGCTATTCAGCCGAAAACTGTGAAGCAGCNAATGTACTGCTAACCGGAGAGCAGAAAATCGCACCTGGATTCTCTGCACCGCTGACATCTCCTCCGGATGAATTCAAACATGTAGAACTGCAGGAACTCTTAAGTTTTTTCTCCCATCCTACCCGCTATATTCTAGTAAAAATAGTTGGCATTGCTCCCATTGAGGAAAGCCAGCCTTTGGAAACAAGTGAACCGTTTAACCTGAAAGGCTTAGACCGTTACAAACTTGAAAACAAGATCCTGGATCACCTTTTGAAAAATCAGGATTGCGACAGATTATATCAGATCGAGAAGGCGGCTGGAAAACTGCCACATGGAATGATTGGTAAAAATATATTCACACAACTGGTATCCAAACTGCAGCCCTTTTATAAAATGCTGACAGAACTTCTTGCCGGCCAGGAAATCAAAAAACAGCAGATTGATCTTGCAATAGGAGATTTTCGAATCACCGGTTTCCTCGACAATATTGGGATAAATGGCCTGGTGCACTATCGTTATGCCACTATGACATCAAAAGATGTAATCAAGAGTTGGCTCGGTCATCTTGTGATCAACAGTTTCACAGATCATCCCTCAGCACCAAACAGAAACACTTTTTATGCCGGCAAGACTGGGCTTTACAAATTTAGCCCGACAACAGAAAGCACCCGTCACCTTGAATATCTCCTCGATTTATACTGGCAGGGCTTAACAGAGCCACTCTTCTTTTTTCCAAATACATCCTATGCGTTTGCCCGTGAGATCCATAAAGGAAAAAACGAACAGGAAGCATTACGCAAAGCCGCCATTGAATGGGAAGGAGACAACTATAACAAGAAAGGTGAAAAAACAGATCCTTACAATCTGCTTTGCTGCAAGAATATGGCTTTGAAAAACCCTCGTTTCATGGAGATAGCAAAAGGTGTATTCCTGCCGGCTTTGGAACTTTATGAAAAAATCCAGCTAGCTGATCTTCAGCCTGAAGCTAAGAACCGATAATCCTTTCCACTGCTTCTGCATATCTGGCCCCTGTTTTTTCCAGAATGTCAACCGGAAGCTTTGGTGGCGGCGGTTTTTTATTCCAATCAAGTGATGACAAATAATCCCGTAAGAACTGCTTGTCAAAGCTTGGTTGCCCCTTGCCCGCTCTATATTGCTCCTCCGGCCAAAACCTGGATGAATCAGGGGTTAAGACCTCATCAATCAGGATAAGATCCCCTTCATACCAACCCAGTTCAAATTTCGTATCAGCAATTATAATGCCTTTGCTCAAGGCATAATCAGCAGCTTTCTGATACAGCTTTATACTTGCGTTAATTATTAGTTCTGTCTCAGGTACACCGACAAGTTCTTGCATTCTCGAAATAGAGATATTTTCATCGTGCTCTCCGAGGTCAGCTTTTGTTGATGGGGTAAAAAGAGGCGTGGAAAATTTTTCGGACTCGACCATACCCGCTGGTAGTTGAAATCCGCAGACCGTTGTATCTTTCTGGTAGGCATTCCAGAAAGAACCGGACAGGTACCCGCGTACAATACACTCAATCGGCAGGGGTTTAGCCTTTTTTACCAGCATACTCCTGCCTCGAAGTTCTTCCAGGTAAGGGGCGCAGACAGAGGGATACTTTTCAACTTCGGCTGTAATTAAATGATTTGGCAAAATGTCGCCTAAAAAGTCAAACCAGAACAGGGATAACTTTGTCAGCACCTTACCCTTGTTAGGCACAGGGTCATCCATGACCACATCAAATGCTGAAATACGGTCGGTTGCAACCATCAGAAGTTTGTCCTCNACTTCGTAAAGATCCCTGACTTTNCCCCTATGAATGAGGTTCAGTTCTTTGAATTCAGTTTTGATAACCGTTGATTCTGACATTTCGTATCTCGCTTTTTTGTCNGTGGGAATTAAATATTTAAAGCTGACTTCAGTTCATTGACCACTGTGTCACTCGAAGTACCNGTAACCGTTTTCAGCANACCTTCCTTCTCGTAAAAGCCTATAAGTGGTGCGGTTTTTTCATTGTAAGTTGCCAATCTGTGCAATATTGCCTCTTCTGTCTCATCATCACGCTGGATAACAGGACTGCCGCACTTATCACAGATTCCTTCCTGTTTTGGCGGGCTGCTCTTGACGTTATAAATTGCCTGGCATTTAGGATTTTCGCATGTCCTGCGGGTGCACAGCCTGTCAAGGATAACTTCCCGCGGCACATCGATATTTACCGCCATGTCCAAGGTGATCTTAAGTTTTGCCAATAAATTCTTAAGCGCTTCAGCCTGAGGAATTGTTCTCGGAAAACCATCAAGTAAAAATCCCTTCTGACAGTCAGGTTCTTGCAGCCTTTTTTCCATTATACCCATAATTAAGGCATCAGGAACGAGATCGCCTCGTTTCATAAACGATTGTGCTTCTTTGCCAAGTTCAGTACCCGCCTGAACTGCACCACGCAGTATATCGCCGGTTGAAATCTGGACAGAGCCGTCAATTGCTGTCAGCAATTTAGCTACAGTTCCTTTTCCTGCCCCAGGGGCTCCTAATAGTATCAGTTTCATTATATACCTCCAAGAATTAAGTATGTTAGTGACAGTAATAATAAAAAAATTCACCAGCATTGTTTAAAGATCTCAACAAGCTGTTATTTTATGCTTTCCCGTTGTTGAAATGAGGACTGTTGATGCCCCTGAGATACTTTTCATATATAAATCCAAAAATAGGCTCGAAACTATACCCGATTTTTTCTTGAGATGATAGAGCAAATCAGGAAAAATTTACTCTGGCGCAACTTTCTGTTTTTCCGATGATAGTCCGCCTTTAAAGGCATAAATTACGCCAGAGATCATCCCGACCAGAATCATAAAGAAAGTAGTAAGCAGTGAAAGTGCCAATGCCTTTTCAGATGTTGTAAACTCAGTCAGGTAAAAAAGGAAGGTGGCCTCCCTGACCCCGATGCCATTCACCGAAGGCGCAACACCCATGAGCAAAAGAATCGGCACGAAAAAGAAAAAAAAGGCAAGGGGTATGTCAATCGCAAGACTTCTGGCCAACAAAAAGTTGGCAATGATAAATGATGTCTGCCCCACAACAGTTAAAGCAATGCAGTTGCCAAAAATCCCCTTATGTTCTCGATATTCATACATTGCCCGGTAAATTTCCCTTATTTTTTCAATAAAGATTGCCGGCAGCAGCGGTATATGGACCTGACAGAGTATATCCACAATTTTTTTGTTAAAAATAAAGATGGCAAGGGTGATTGTGGTTGCCGCCAGCATTACAATACTTCCCATAATCTTGTGCGAACCCTGGGCACTGTCAAAGAAAAATATGGTTGAAATGCTGATAAGCAACATGGTTATGAGACCAAATAAACGGTCAACTACAACAGCACTGAACACGGAAACATGTCCCTTGGAATCTCTGTACAGGTAATATGCCTTCATCATCTCGCCGCCTACGGAAGAAGGGAGAACATTATTGAAGAAGAGAGCGATCAGGTTGACATAATAGGCTGCTGCAACAGAAAGCTTTGTGCCGTGGACCTGAATGACAAAGCGAAGCCGAAAAGCGACAGCTATCATTCCTGCAAAAAAGACAAAAACAGCCGTGATAAAATAAAAGAGCCGGACCTCTTTTAGATACTGATAAACAGTGGGAAGCTGGGACCTGAACAGGTAAAGAATAATCCCCATCAGCCCAAAACTGACAACAAACCTCAATACAGTTTTGCCGATATTTCTTTTTTGAGACCTGCCGAATCTGTCCATTTTTTTCATATCACCAGGGAAAGCCAGGTTGCAACAAAAAGGGTGAGGCTGATGATGCCGTTCATGGTAAAGAAAGAAAGCTGAATCCTGGAAAGATTTCGGGGATTGACAACGATATGTTGATAAAAAAGAGCTGCCCCCGTGAAAACGATACCCACATAATAGGGAAAATCCAGTCTGGAGACAATGCCTGTCAGCACAAAAAGAATAAATGCAATAACATGGAATGTTACGGCTAATCTAAAGGCATTTTTTCTGCCAAACCTTGAAGGCAGTGAGAACAAGCCCATCTCAGCATCAAAATCAGCATCAAGACATGCATATATCGTATCAAATCCTGCTACCCAGAATAACACTCCCCAAGAGAGAGCATATGGATAATTCTGCAAAGAACCCGATACGGCAACCCAGCCGCCAAGTGGAGAAAATGCAAGAGCCAACCCTAAAACGATATGACAGAGCCAGGTAAACCGTTTTGTCAGAGAATAAAAAAGAGTCAAGCCGAGAGCAAAAGGCGAAAGTATCAGGGTGAGCTGATTCAGGTTATAACAGGCAAAGAAAAAGAGTCCTGCCGCCAATATTACCATTATCCATGCTTCCGACAGTTTTACAGTCTGAGCAGGCAAGGCCCGTGAAGCGGTTCTCGGGTTAAGTTTGTCATATTCTCGATCAACAATACGGTTAAAACCCATGGCACAGGTTCTGGCCCCCACCATGGCCATAATTATCCAAACGAATGTAGCCATGCCCGGCACGCCCCGGGCAGACAGAAACGCACCCATAAAGGCAAACGGCAGAGCAAATACCGTGTGCTCAAACTTTATCATTTCAAGCAGTATAGAGATTTTCTTCAGCATTGGATAAAATAACACCTTGTTTTCACTTACCATGCCACCGTTTCAGATCGGCTATCTCAATCCCAACCAGTTCAGCCAAGCGGCCTGCAAAAAAGGTCGCCATTTCTTCCAGGCTCTCGGGATGATGATAAAAAGACGGCATGGGAGGACAAACAGCTGCTCCGGCATCATGAACCTTTAACAGGTTTTCAAGATGGATGCGGTTCAACGGAGTTTCGCGCACAGCAAGCAGCAGGGGCTTTTTTTCCTTGAGCATTACATCTGCCGCCCGATGAATGAGATTTTTTGCTGTTCCGTTGGCAATTGAACCAAGTGAGCCCATGGTACAGGGCAGAACAATCATTGCATCGAACCTGCTTGAACCACTAGACATTGGTGCTGCAAAATCAGCGGCATCATGCCATTTAGCAACGTATTGCCGAAGATCTTCAGGGGTCAAACCCATTTCATGCTGCAGTACAAGACGCCCGGCATCCGATATAATCGCATGAATATCAACTTCAACCTGCTGCATCAATTTTAAAAACTGAACCGCATAGAGACTGCCGCTTGCACCGGTAATACCCAGAATTAGCTTTTTTTTCATTTTATACCTATATAAACTGTTACTATGCCCATGGTTAAAGGTTTGCAATACTGCCTTGAGAAGCCGGCTTCCTTGATCATGGCCAACAATTCTTCCGGTTCATAGAACTCAGCAATGGAATTGGCAAGATACTCATATGCCTCTTTGTCACCGGATACCAGGCCAGCTACTTTCGGCAACACCCTGTTTAAATAAAAATTATAAATCGGTTTAAAGAAAGTGTTGCGGGGGCGTGAAAACTCCAGAATAAGCAGTTTACCGCCGGGCTTCAGTACCCTGAACATTTCAGCGAGCCCCTTTTCAGTGTGAGCCAGATTTCTCACCCCAAACGCAACGGTGACCCCCCAGAATTTCTGGCTGGCAGCAGGTATCTCCTCGCCGTCTCCACAGACAGCCCCAATTCTCATTCTGCGCTCATCAGCCGGCAGATTCTTCAAGCCGCTGCGCAGCATATCTTCACAGAAATCTACTGACACAACGGTGCGTTTCGGTGCCTGGCGTGTCAATTCAAGCGACAGAGGGAGTGTCCCGGCACAAAGGTCCAGCACCGCACCTTCTGGAAATTCCTTTAATTCACGAGTCGTAACCCAGCGCCAGTAGCTGTCCACTTTCAGGCTCAGCAGGGAATTCAAAAAATCATATTTATTGCTGATCGAAGCGAACTTGTCCCGTACAAAACGCTTCTTTTCTTCAGCAGATTTTATTGATTCAAGTGTCACTTTATCTCACTATACAATTATGAATGGTTCCGCAGCTATCAACTGGACATCACAAAAACCTGTCATATCCTACAATGCTTATTGTCCGAGAGTATTTACGCGGCTGGCAGTCAATCTTTGATCTCGGAAAATAATTTTAACGGAAGAGCTTTCTTAGTCCCCTCCCCTCTCTCTATCAAATGTTCTATAAACCGTATGAGCCCTTTCTTTTTTTCCGGCCCAAGATCATATTCGATACCACGAAGATATTCATAACAGGCATCAGCTTCCATTGAAACCCTTGGACTCACTCTTCTGCTGATATTTCTCAGGTCATCCTTGCCTGCCTGCCTGCAACGCAGCAATTCCCGGTGAATCTCCCTGACAATTTCGGGCTTCGTGCGGCAAAATTCAGCTCGAATTGCCCACACTGCAAAGACAAACGGCAATGAAGTCTCTTCATGCCAAATTTTGCCAAGGTCGATTTTATGCGGATAAATTTTTTTCTGCGCCAGAATAAGGGCCTCGTCACCTATGGCTAACACTCCAGATATAGTATTATTATGCTGTGCATCCAATACCGGGCCGATTTCATACAAGGGCTTTACCTTGTAAAAATCCTCCAGAATGATTTTTACAAGGCTGACCGATGTCTGGGATTGTCCGCTTAAAAGCACCAGTCTGTCCGTAAGGTATTCAGGTTCGCATCGTGAAAAAAGAAAAACAGAACCGACCGGACCGGAGGCACTAATCGATATATCATCCAGGAGTATATAGTTTTCAGGGTGGGCTCCATATTCCTGCGAAGAAACAAGTCCCATATCCAGCAGGTCAGCATACAGCATCCCGTTCAAAACTGACGGCGATGCTTCGACAACAGACCAGTCTGACCGGTTGACCGTACGGAGCCAGACATCATAAAGCGGCGCAGTATTGATAAAATTAACCATGCCTATTCGCACTTTTGGACCAGCACACATGCTCGTATCTACCCCAGCCATTCCTTCTGAACTGACTCACCCGCAGATGTCAAAAAATCAAATATTTCCCCAGGTGAATCTATATTGCCGTTATTGCTGACTGCCAGTATCAGTGAATGTTTACCTGATTCCAGAGAGCCCATTTCAGAAGCAACTTCCCAGGCCTCGGCCCCTCCACGGGTAGCCATGGCAAAAACTGATTCAGGGGACAAACCCGGATGATCTTCACGCAGCAGGCGCATCTCTCGCCACATACTTAACTCTAAGTTGCTGGCCTTGCTGTCAGTTCCCAAAGCCGGGAGAATACCATGGTCAAGGAATTCTGTCACCGGTGCTTTGCCAACTCCCAGGAAGCGGTTGCTTCCTGGACATAAACAAACCTTAACATTTTTCTTTGACAGAATTTTGATTTCTCCATTGTCCACATGTACACCATGAACACAAATTGTTTTATTATCGAGCACACCAAGGCTATCCAAATACTCCACAGAAGCCTTTGCAGGAATTGTAAAACTCCCATCCCATGCCTCTCTTGCAAGCAGAAACTCTTTGAACGCCCCTGTACCTGACTGCAAAAATTCAACTTCCTGCATTGACTCAGCCACGTGGATTGATACAATATGTTTTTGCCTGTCAGCCTGCATCTTCATTGCTTTAATTAAGGCAGGTGTGGTTGAATAGGGAGCATGAGGGGTACAAACAATGTCTAGGAAATCATCTGCTGTAACATTCTCAAACCTGGCAAATGTTTTTAATTCTGATTCTTTTGTCAGGCCCAGAAGCTCCAGCAGGAAACATACCCGAGTGTTTTGATCCTCTCCAATGGTCNTACTCGACAGCAAATTGCCAACATCGCCGATAAAGGCAACCCCCTCAGCAGACATGTGCTGCAGGGCCTGCTTGGCATGATGTAAAATCAATTTTTCAGCATCAGCATTTTCCCGATAAAACCTTTCTCTCTCCGACAAAAGATCCCTGATCCAGCCGGTGATATCACCATTGTAACTTTTATGATCCAGTACACGATTAGGAAAATCCAAATGAGATAATTCAAGATGGCAATGAGCATTTATTAAAGCCGGTACAAGTACCTTACCCTCATGATCCTGAATATGGTACTGCCCAAATTCCTTCTTAATATCCCTGTATCTTCCTATGGCCTGGATCAATCCGTCAGCAACAACCAGCGCGCCATCTTCTAATGGTTTTTGTTCAAATCCTGATGGTTCACAGGATACACCTGTTACAATCCAGGGTCCGCGATGGATTACCGGGGGAGATGGGTTGAGTTGTTGAGAATGTATTTGATCTGCCATCAGAAATGACCACTGATTACCCTTAAAATCTTGTCCTAGTCAGCTGTCACAAAAGAATAATCCATGGTTCTTTGTTGAGGTACAAAACCTGCTCCCTGAACCAGGCTGCAAATTTCCGCTTCTGTTAGCCTGAACGCAACCCCTGCTGCAGCAACAACATTTTCTTCAATCATTGTACTGCCAAAGTCATTGGCTCCAAAAAAAAGTGCAACCTGGGCAATCTTTGGACCCTGTGTGACCCATGAAGCCTGGATGTTAGGAACGTTGTCAAGTATAATCCGAGACCAGGCCAGCATTTTCAGGTAGGTATGAGCGGTAGCTTTCGGTATATCGGAAAAAGCTGTGTTGTCAGGCTGAAACGGCCAGGGAATAAATGCGGTAAAACCACCGGTTTCATCCTGAAGATCCCTGATTCTCAGTAAGTGTTCCAGCCGCTCTTCCAGGGTTTCAATATGACCGAACATCATTGTTGCAGTAGTTTTAAGACCCTGAAAATGAGCCTGTCTCATGACATCAATCCATTCGTCAGCGCTGCATTTTCGTGGCGCTGCCATTTCTCTGACCCTATCGGATAATATCTCTGCTCCTCCNCCGGGTATGGAATCAAGGCCTGCTTTTTTGAGACGTTTGATAACCTCTGCTACGGACAGATCTGAAATACCGGCAAAATGACAAATCTCAGGAGGTGAAAACCCGTGTATATGAATACCTGTCCTTTTAATAAAACGCAGCATATCCTCATAAAATTCCAGTTGTTTGTCAGGATGAAGGCCTCCCTGCAACAGGATCTGGGTTCCTCGCAGTTTCTGTGTTTCCTCGATCTTCTTCTCAAGATCCTGAAAGGAAATAACTGAGCCGCGAACATCCTCCGGCCCTTTGTAAAAGGCACAGAATTTACAAGCGGAGATGCAGATGTCGGTATAATTTATATTCCGGTCAATGACATAGGTGACAACAGGTTCAGGGTGTAACTTTCTGCGTACACCATCCGCAAGAAAGCCCAGGTCATACAGGTTACCCTGGCGAAAAAGGTCTAAAGACTCCTGTTCTGTGAGCCTTTCACTATGAAGGACTTTTTGTTTGATAGAGCTTAAATTACTCATTGTGTCTCTTGAACTGTCAAAAATAAAAGTCGGCAGTGACATAAAATACTTCCGACACTGTTCGCGGATGAATATTTAATAAGAATTAATAACGTTATAAAGGGTATCCCTTTCAATAGGAGTCCGCCCTGCCTCTTTAATTAACCTGAGAAGCTGGTCGCGTGACATAGCCTGCTCGGTTTCCGCTCCTGCCATATGGGTGATAATTTCTTCCTTCACCGTGCCGTCCACGTCATCAGCCCCGAATGACAGAGCAATCTGACTCAATTTTTGGCCAATCATCACCCAGTATGCTTTAATGTGTGGGAAATTATCAAGAAAACAGCGGGCCACAGCAATGTTTTTTAAATCATCAATTCCTGAAGCCTTGGACAATTTGGATAATTCCGTATTCTTGGGATGAAAGGCCAACGGAATAAATGCAAGAAAGCCCCCTGTTTCGTCCTGCGCCTGGCGCAGCATGTCCAAATGCTCAAGCCGCTCCTCTAGGGATTCTATATGCCCATAGAGCATGGTGGCATTGGTGTGCAGACCAACTTTGTGTGCAGTTTTGGCTACCTCGAGCCAGCCGGTGCCGGAAAGCTTTTTCTCACATGTCAACTCCCGGATTCTTGGGCTGAACACTTCAGCTCCACCGCCGGGTATGGAACCAAGCCCAGCCTCTTTTAAATCCTCCAGCACTCCGGCGGTTCCAAGTCCAGATATTTCAGCCAAATGAGCGATCTCAACACAGGTGAAGGCCTGTATATGCACATCTGGTCTTTCCTCTTTTATGACTTTCAGCAAATCTATATAATACGAATAGGGCAAGTCAGGATGGATGCCTCCGACCATGTGAATTTCAGAAATTGGCTCGGAGAGTCTTTCCCGGACTTTTGCCCTGACCTCTTCAACGCTCATCTCATAGGCAAGATCAGAGTCCTTATCCTTGCCGAAAGCACAAAATTTGCAGAGGTTTGTACAGATATTTGAGTAGTTTATGTGCTGGTTGTAGATAAAATAGGCTTTGTTGCTGTTTTTACGTTCCCGAACTATGTTGGCAAGATATCCTACGGACAAAAGATCGGAACTTTGAAAGAGATGTATACCATCCTCAATACTTAATCGTTCACCATCTTGTACTTTTTCGAGAATATCACCTAATCCTGCATTTTTAACCAAAGAATCCATTACGTGTTATTTAGGGATGCATGCGCATGTTATGAATTGCAGCGCTGCTGTTATGCTGTTAATCAAGAAAGTTTTTCAGTTTGTCTCTGCGGCTGGAATGGCGCAGACGGTTAAGCGCCTTTTTTTCGATCTGCCTGATACGTTCGCGGGATACATTGAAGCGTTTACCAATCTCTT
>JGI2160J19893_10000438_pt1 | contig 14198 bp, 13 predicted proteins | sample DeeMarSeWOR28_12_FD_19893 | JGI IMG/M metagenome (IMG submission 19893)
GTACCTCCAACAGAGGTTCAGCCTCAAACTCAGAGCAGGCACGATTTCTCGTCCGCAGCCTCGAAATGGCTGTTACCGGGCATTTTACTTCAGACGGGGAGTTTTATTTATACCTGAGTCTGATGAGAGCATCCTGTGTTTTATCATAATATTCACTGGACGGAGAAAGATAGGCAAGAGCATCGTTAAAGTGTTCCCGTGACTTGGCTAATCGCCCTTTCTCTTCAAGTCCAGAGGCCATGATAAAATAGTCCTTGCCGATGGATAGTTTGTGATCTCTGCTTTTATAGGGAAAGACATCAATCGCCTTTTTTCTGAGCTCAATGGCCTTTTCCCATTCCCCTCTTTTCTCATGAACAGTCGCAACGGCATCAAAAGGATCAAGACTGAGAGACAGGATATAACGAATATCATCCTGTGATGCACTTATTATCATATCCGTCAGTTTTCTCCCCTCACGAATAATCTCTTCTGTATTTATTTCTTCCTTCTGCAGGTAAAGATCAAGAAGCAATGATTGTAATGGTATCGATACAGGGTACGACTCCACATAGCCGCCTATTTTTTTCAAGACTGATGAATAGGTGGACATCCCGCCCATGAAACGACGCATCTCTTCCTCGGCAAAGATAAGCATGCTTTCTTTCATGAGCCAGCTATGAATATCCCTGCTAAGGGCAGTGATTTTTTCCTCAACATTCCTTTCCTGCAACCCTGCAAGGGTAAATGATTTCATATTCCCTTCCTGGGGACCTTCAGAGATATCTATTTCCACCGACCAGGTATCCTCTTCTTTGATTATATTACCGAAAATGGAATAATCCGCTGAGAGGCTGACACTGACTTCCTCTATAATTGTCGGGGTAATATCCCAGAGAATGCCGCCCTTTGGTGTGGCACCTTTCTTCTCAGTCCACAAGAGGGAAGGCTCAATTGAATAGACGGTATGCCTGATGGTATCGACAGGTATAATCTCAATATGAGACTCTTCTGCAAGATTTCTCCGAATAAGAGAGGCAATCTCATGATCAAGGGTCCTCTCCCCTATGTCATTCAGGGGATAGACAGCAACTCTGATTTTCTGGGGATCAGGATAATGAATAAGCCCTGCAGGGACAGTTCCCGCCAGAGCAAGACAGACTGCCAGAATAAGGGACACAACCACTGACATATGTAGATTCCTCTTGCATATCATTCTATATAATTCCCTTTCTTCATAAGAATGTAAAGCTCCTCCAGGAACACGCTGCACCAGTGTATGAATGCAGCGTACCAGACGTGAATAATAGTTAATAACCATTATATATTTAAAGATACCTGTATAAATCTCCGTTTAATAAGATATTAAAAGTCCTGTTTGTTTTAGATCAGGCAGCGGGGGGGCGCAACAATGACAATAAAGATTAAACTGATTCTGTCATCAATTGGATTTACCTTATTCATGATTATGACAGGTTTGACGGTAATTTTTGGCTATAGCTACATATCTGACCAGGCCTCGCTTTCAAATGGATTTGACAATCAGGCCAAATACTTGCAGATGATGCTGCGAGGAGTAAACGAAATCATCATTACTGAAGGAACAAATCCTGCAATTGAACTGGCTCACGCCGGCATTAAGGGCTTTGATGAAATAAATACACGGATGAGTGCAGATCAGAGAAATATCAACCTACTGGAAAAATATAATAATACTGTTTCCTCAAGGTGGGAACAGGTAAAGAAAGATGTAAAACCCTTTCTTGATTATGATCTTGACATGGATGCTGAAGGCATGTGGGTTAAATATGGCCGGGTCATATCAGACACCGATGCCATGATAAAAGAAGTAAATGGGTTCTCAAAAAAGGCACGGGCCGTTGTCGATGCAGGTTCTAAAAAAACAAAACTTATTAAAACTACTTTATTGCTGGTTTTCCTTATAACCTTGGTGGGTATTATGCTTTCCCTGTATATGCTGTATCGCTCAATCATGTCACCGATTAAAGAGTTGAACACTATTGCAGAAGGATTTGGCAATGGAGATTTCGATATCTTTATGGACGATTCAAGGAANGATGAGTTTGGCATGCTGGCAGTTCATTTTAACCATGCAATAGACAAGCTCAGTGCTTTTATTATTAAGCTGAAAAAAGATATTAATTCCCTGGCAAAGAATTCTGAGGATTTCACTTCCTCCGCATCAAATATCGCCTCTAATGCCAGCGAACAGTCATCAAAGACCACAAATGCTGCTACGGCAATGGAAGAACTGAGTTCTTCCTTTACCAGCGTTGCCCGGAATGCCAGTGATGCAGCAGATTCAGCAAAGAACGCAGCAGAACTGGCCATGAAAGGCGGTGAGGTCGTAAGCAAGACAATAGACGGTATGAACAGAATAGCAAAATCCGTCAGGGATTCCGCATCCACCATAGAAATGCTCGGACAAAACTCGCATCAAATTGGAGAGATTGTCCAGGTCATTAACGAAATTGCAGCGCAGACAAACCTGCTCGCTCTGAATGCTGCAATTGAAGCGGCCCGGGCAGGCGAACAGGGACGAGGTTTTGCTGTCGTTGCTGATGAAGTAAGAAAGCTTGCAGAAAAAACAACAAATTCAACAGGCGAGATTGGTGAGATGATCATGCAGATACAGGAAAACTCAGGTCGGGCAGTCGAATCCATGCAGGTTGGTACAGAGGATGTTGAAATAGGAGTGGAACTGGCAAATGAAGCAGGTTCATCATTAAATCAGATTGTTGAGTCAGTCAGAACAGTAACGGATATGATACAGCAGATAGCCACTGCTGCCGAAGAACAGTCAGCAACGGGAGGCGAGGTAGCGTTAAACATCGAGTCAGTTGCAGAAATTACCAGACAGACAGCAGTGAATGCCCATCAAACTTCTGAGGGCAGCAAGGACCTGTTTAGCATGGCTGCAGAGTTGCAGGGACTGGTCGACGAGTTTAGGCTTCGATCTTCTGGCAGAGAAGAAAATTCAGGGTAATCGAAACTGACAAATCCAGCTGGCTCCTCTATGTATACTTTCCCCTGAAATCCTTTTCATTCAGACACATAGCTTACTAACTTCCTTCTATTATTATAAAAATATCATAAAAGTAATTTAGGTTGCCTAATTAAAAGTGAAGTTTTATAATATTTCGACTTCTTTCTGTAATTTTAAAACGTTACGTTACATTGAGGGTTCCATGAGACTTGAAGGAAAAAATATTCTGATTACCGGTGCTGCACAGGGCATTGGTAAATCCATTGCTATTGAAATGGCAAAAGAGGGCGCCAACATTGGAGTTGCTGATATAAACCTGGGTACTGCTGAATCTGCTGCTCAGGAAATTAGCTCATCAGGGGTGAAAAGCACGGCCCTGCAACTCGATGTTTCAAATCAGTCCTCTGTAACGGACGCTGTACAGGCCTTCACAGAAGAGCTCGGCAGCCTTGACGTGCTTGTCAATAATGCAGGAATTACCAGAGATACACTGCTCATGCGTATGAAAGAGGAGGACTGGGACGCAGTATTAAACATAAATCTCAAAGGAACTTTTCTCTGTATGAAAGAATCCGTCAAAATAATGGCAAAACAGCGTTATGGCAAAATCATAAATATCTCATCGGTTGTTGCCTTCATCGGTAACCCTGGACAGGCAAATTACAGTGCCTCCAAGGCAGGCCTTATCGGTCTTACCAGGACAGTCGCAAGGGAATATGCTTCTCGCGGCATCCGTGTAAACGCCATTGCACCGGGTTTTATCAAGACTGCCATGACTGATGTACTCCCTGACAATGTCAAAGATGAAATGATGAAGGCCATCCCCCTTGGCCAGTTCGGCACTCCTGAGGATGTTGCCAGGGCTGCAATTTTCCTCTCCTCACCAGAATCAGATTATCTGACGGGACAGGTTATCCATGTAAACGGTGGAATGTATATGTAGGACATTTTTACTGTAAATATGTATAATCTATACCTTAATAAATGTACATAATCTAAAAATTATAAATTTGGAGGTGCCATATGGCAGTTGAAGAAAAAGTAAAGGAAATCATCGCGAAGCAGCTCGGCGTTGACGGAGAGAAGGTTACACCGGGAGCATCCTTTGTAGACGACCTGGGGGCGGACTCTCTTGATACTGTTGAACTTGTCATGGCTTTTGAGGAAGCATTCAATATTGAGATTCCCGATGAAGATGCAGAGAAGATTCTGAAAGTGCAGGATGCTGTTAAATATATAGAAGACAAATCAGGCAATTAACATTTAAAACNATATTATGGAGCATAGACGGGTTGTAATAACCGGGGTCGGAATGGTGACCCCCCTTGGTACCGGTACTGAAAAGTCATGGAATGGATTAATTGAAGGCCGCTCTGCTATACGAAGGATTACCCTCTTTGATCCTGAAGGCCTGCCCTGCCAGATTGCCGCAGAAGTCCCCGATTTTGAAATAGACAGATTTATTGAGCAAAAAGAACAAAAAAAAATGGACAGGTTTATCCATTTTGGTCTTGCTGCAGCTACCATGGCATTTGAGGATTCGGGACTCACAATAACCGATGAAAATGCTGCGCGGGTCGGGATTATCGTCGGCGCCGGCATCGGCGGCCTTTCTTCAATCGAACGGTATAATCAGATTCTGAATGAAAAGGGGCCAAAACGGGTCTCACCCTTTTTTATTCCCATGACCATCATTAACCTCACTGCCGGGCAGATTTCCATACGTATCGGAGCAAAGGGACCCAATTCGGCAGTTGCCACTGCCTGCGCAACAGGGACCCACGCAATCGGTGATGCCTATAAACTTATTCAGCGAAATGCGGCAGATGCAATGATCTGTGGGGGTTCGGAAGCTGTTATTACTCCTCTGGGCATTGCCGGATTCACATCAATGAAGGCACTCTCCACGAGAAATGACGAACCTGAAAGGGCCAGCAGACCTTTTGATAAAGACAGGGATGGTTTTGTCATGGGTGAAGGTGCCGGAGTATTAATGATTGAAGAACTGGGACAGGCCCAAAAAAGGGGCGCAACGATTTATGCCGAAGTCGTCGGCTATGGCCTTGATTCAGATGCCTATCATATAACCAGCCCTTCCCCCACCGGAGAGGGTGCAGCACGGTGCATGCAGCAGGCACTGGATGATGGATCCATTCATCCTGAAGAAGTCAATTACATTAATGCCCATGGTACCTCAACAAAATACGGAGATGAAATTGAAACGAGGGCAATCAAGACCGTCTTTGGCGATCATGCCTACAAGCTCTCTGTAAGCTCCACAAAGTCGATGACTGGTCACCAGCTTGGAGCAGCGGGCGGTGTTGAGGGAGCAGTATGTGCCCTGAGCATTTATCATCAGATTGCTCCTCCCACAATCAACCTTGAGAATCCTGATGATGAATGTGATCTTGACTATATACCGGGTACAGCACGTTCAATGAACATTAATACAGCAATGTCAAATTCCTTTGGATTCGGCGGAACGAATGCATGCATTATCTTCAAACGATTTGACCGCTCTTGAACATGAAATCGGCCACAGATTTAATGATAAATCTCTGCTGAAAAAAGCGGTAACCCACAAATCCCATGCTCATGAAAATCAGAAACACTCCCTGTTATTTAATGAGCGCCTCGAGTTTCTCGGCGATTCAGTCCTCGAACTGATCGTGAGTGAATATCTTTTTTTACACTATAAAGAATTTACAGAAGCAGACCTGTCCAGGGTAAAATCATATGCCGTCCAGGAGGCAACCCTTGCCGGGACAGCTGCAACTCTGAATCTCGGGTCATATCTGCTGCTTGGTAAAGGCGAGGAAGTCACCGGCGGAAGAGAAAAACCTTCCCTGCTTGCCGATGCCTTTGAGGCAGTCCTTGCCGCCCTCTATCTTGATGGAGGATATGACAAGGCACGGGATTTCACTCTCAGCTACCTGGGCCCGAAAGTGGACGAATTTGCCCAGCAGAATTTTATTGTAGATTTTAAGACAAAATTCCAGGAAGTATCACAGGCAAAACTTGGTGTCCTTCCCAACTACATAACACACAAAGAAGAAGGCCCTGAGCACCAGAAGTCATTTGAAGTGAAAGTCTATGTAAAAGAAACACTGTTCGGGTCAGGCAAGGGCAGGACAAAAAAGGCAGCGGCCCAGAAAGCTGCTGAAGAGGGCCTGAAGAAAATAGAGGAGATCAATGAAGATAACCTATAAGACATCCGGTGTAGACATTGACAAAGGCAACAAACTCGTAGACATGATTAAACCCCTTGCCCGTTCCACCTTCACAGGCGGTGTTATGACCGATTTAGGCTCCTTCGGCGCCTTTTTTAAACTCAATACAAAGAAGTACAGAAATCCGGTGCTGGTCAGCGGTACCGATGGGGTCGGAACAAAGCTGAAGGTCGCCTTCCGGTTGAACAGACATGATACAATCGGCATAGACCTTGTTGCCATGTGCGTTAATGATATATTGACAAGCGGGGCCACACCCCTTTTTTTTCTTGACTATTTTGCCACCGGAAAACTATCAACGAAACAGGGGACAGACGTTATCAGGGGAATTGCAGAAGGATGCAAAATGGCAGGCTGCTCTTTAATCGGCGGGGAGACTGCCGAAATGCCCGGTTTCTACAAAAAAGGTGAATATGACCTGTCCGGGTTCTCCGTTGGTGTTGTTGATAAAAAAGATATTATCAATGGTTCAAACATAATAAACGGTGACCTGCTGATAGGTCTTGCATCAAGCGGAATACACAGTAACGGATATTCCCTGGTGAGAAAACTTTTTTTTGATATTAAAAAGTACAGCCCCCGTAAAAAAATTGCTGAACTGGGCTGTACCATTGGTGAAGAACTCCTGAAGCCCACTCGTATTTATGTAAAAAGTGTCCAGAGTGTTCTCCGGAGTCACACAATCAAGGGTATGGCCCATATTACCGGGGGTGGTCTTACAGAAAATCTGCCTCGCATCGTACCATCAGAAAAAAAACTCCGGTTTTTTATTAAAACAGGCTCCTGGCCTGTCCCTGCAGTATTTGATTTGATCAGGACAATGGGGTCAGTCAGTACCGCTGAGATGAATAAAACCTTTAACATGGGCATAGGGATGGTTCTTGTCGTTGCAGGAAATGATTCCACTTCCATAATGAAAAAACTCAGGAGGCTGGGAGAAACTGCCTTTATCATCGGTGAAATAAGGAAAGGCCGGCCCGGCGTTGAGTTTATTTGATACTCATTCGTTGTCATTCCGGATCTGCCTGCAGTAGGCAGGCTTGATCCGGAATCCAGTCTTTCAAATTACTTTCTCTGGACTCCCGCCGGAGTTTAATCCCGCACTTGATACGGGACGGGATTGATATCTATTTGGTATAAAGTAATTTTACCTGAGACTATTTAGTTGATACCTATCATAAAAGGAGTGATAAACAATGCTTAAGATTGGCGTACTTGCTTCAGGCAGGGGTTCTAACTTTCAGTCAATACTAGACCGTATAGAATCAGGATTCATCAAGGCAGAAATATCAATCCTGATAACGGACAAACCTGATGCTTATGCAATTGAACGGGCGAAGAACCATGGGATTGAATCGCTCGTCATGCAACCCCGGGACTTTGATGGAAAGGATCTGTATTATGAAGCTATTGCTTCAGAGTTGAAAAAACGGGGCGTAGGGCTAGTGGTCCTCGCAGGTTTTATGAGAGTCGTGGGAAAAGGCCTCATTGACAGCTATCCGAATAAAATAATGAACATCCACCCTGCCCTCCTTCCATCTTTTCCCGGTCTTCACGGACAGAGAGACGCGGTAGACTATGGAGTCAAGGTTTCAGGCTGCACAGTCCATTTTGTTGACGAAGGCGTAGATACAGGGCCGATCATAGCACAGGCTGCAGTGCCGTGCCATGATGATGACACAGAGGACACATTGTCTGCCCGGATCCTGAAGAAAGAGCATGAAATTTATCCTCTGGCCATAAAATTATTTTCAGAAGGAAAGATATCTCTTGATGGCAGGACGGTAAGAATAGAATGCAGCAAACCTGACGGGACCCTTATGAATCCTGCTGAAGGATAATGAAGCATAAACGCATCAGGATTGACAGTGGGCATACAATTTTGTACTATGTTGCAACGTATTTTTTTCTGAGCCATTTTTTTGATGGACGACATCAACAGTTCTGATGAAATAAAAACTGATCGACAAACAGATTAGTGCATTCATTATTCATTACCACAAACCAGCCTTTCACAGGAACGTCCCCTTCAGGATTAATAATTTATTGAAAGCGTTACGGAGGTTATCGTATGAGTCAGTCTCTCATCGCAATCATCAGCGGCATGATCGGTCTTGCCATCGGTGGAATTTGCATACAATCCATAAACAGGTATCTCGATACAAAAGCTGAGTATCTCTCTGGAAAACGGGACCACCTCCAGTTTGTATATGCACCACTGGAGATTCTTACAAGAATAAACAACCAGGAGTTTGATCGTTACCTGAAGAATGAGACATCCAACGAAGAGCGGGAGTTTATAGAGCAGCAGATCTGGTATCCCAACAATATAAAAATACGGGATATCATAATGGAAGATTCTCATCTTCTTGATGAGGTACCGGAAGAGCTTATAAAACTCCTGACCTATGTGAATGCCTGGCTCGCGGAATACGACCTTGTTTATATCAGAAAATTAAAGGAAGCCCCGGTTTATGCGAGGCCACAGGGCTATCATTACCCCGGTGATGCAGATGAATTTGTTGCCCGGCAGGCCAGTCAGTTAAGAAAAGAAGTAAGCCTCTGACTTGAAGCACTTCCTGGAGGTACAATCAGTTTTTCTACTGAAAATCTATAAGTGCTGACGGGTCTGAAAGTAATTTCCTGAAATACTTTATTGTTTCTTTCAGTCCGTCTTCAAGTTTGACCTGAGGTTTCCACTTCAGGGTCTTCCGGGCCAGTTTGATATCAGGTTGACGCTGCGTAGGATCATCCTGCGGGAGAGGTTTGTAAACAATCTTTGATTTTGATTTTGTTATCTGAATTACCTTTTCAGCCAGCTCAAGGATGGAGAACTCATCAGGATTTCCGAGGTTTACCGGCCCGGTAAAGGTATCGGGGGAATCCATAAGCCTGACAAAGCCGTCAATCAGGTCATCTACGTAACAGAAGCTTCTTGTCTGACTCCCTTTTCCGTACACAGTGATGTTCTTTCCCTGCAGTGCCTGCATTATGAAATTACTCACCACTCTTCCGTCGTTGGGATGCATTCTGGGCCCATAGGTATTAAAGATCCTTGCAACCTTGATTCTCAATCTGTGCTGACGATAATAATCAAAGAAAAGTGTCTCTGCACATCGTTTCCCCTCGTCATAGCATGAACGGAATCCTATTGGATTCACATTCCCCCAGTAAGGTTCAGGCTGGGGGTGAACTTCCGGGTCACCATATACTTCGGATGTTGATGCCTGCATGATCTTTGCCTTTACCCTTTTGGCAAGACCCAGCGTATTTATTGCGCCATGGACAGATGTTTTTGTCGTCTGCACAGGATCAAACTGATAATGAACCGGCGAAGCTGGACAGGCAAGATTATAAATTTCATCTACCTCAACATAGAGTGGGAAACAGACGTCATGCCGCATGATTTCAAAGAGAGGATTCATCATCAGGCTGGAAACATTTGCCTTCCTGCCAGTATAAAAATTATCAACACACAATACATCATGGCCGTCATCTATAAGCCTTTCACAGAGATGTGACCCGAGAAAACCCGCTCCTCCTGTAACCAGAATCCTTTTCATAAACTCTTCCTCTCCGGATATGATTTTTTGTAATATTTTAACACAGTTAAAGATATTATTCGTTTGCCAGATACCGCATCTTCCACGAGCCCTGTCGCAGGGCAGAATATTGACGGAAGAGGTGAAATTAAGTAATATATGAAGTTGCTTTCTTGGGGCGTCGCCAAGCGGTAAGGCACCGGGTTCTGGTCCCGGCATCCGGGGGTTCGAATCCTCCCGCCCCAGCCATAATTAAAGTATTGAGTCAAGAGCAACGAGTTTTGATTTGTAACAAGTTACTTATAACTCCTGACTCTGGACTCTAAAGCGGTCCCATCGTCTAGTGGCCTAGGACGTCGGCCTCTCACGCCGAAAACACGGGTTCGACTCCCGTTGGGATCACCATATTTTAAGATACAAGTGAAAAGTTAAAAGTGAGAGATCAGATCAAGGAGATTGAATGGCCAAGACATACAACATTGCATTAATTCCCGGTGACGGGACAGGACCTGAAGTCGTAGCTGAAGGCATCAAGGTGCTGGCCTCTGTTGCTGATAAAGAGAGTTTTAAAATTGACTACACCACCTTTGATTTTGGAGGTGACAGGTACCTGAAAACCGGTGAGGTCCTGCCTGACAGTGCTGCTGATGAATTAAGAAAGTTTGATGCCATTTATCTCGGCGCTATCGGACATCCCGATGTGAAACCGGGTATTCTGGAAAAGGGCATCCTTCTCCGTCTCAGGTTTGAACTTGACCAGTATATTAATCTTCGGCCTGTGAAGCTCTACCCAGGCGTTGAATGTCCGCTGAAGGACAAAGGTCCCGAGCATATAGATTTTGTAGTGGTCAGGGAAAATACTGAAGGACTCTATGCTGGAGCCGGTGGGTTCCTGAAAAAAGGCACACTCGATGAAGTGGCCATTCAGGAGTCAATCAATACAAGAAAAGGCGTTGAACGATGCATCAGATTTGCCTTTGAATATTGTAAGAAACGGAATAAAGACAACAAACTGACCCTTTGTGGAAAGACAAATGTCCTTACCTATGCCTTTGATCTCTGGGAAAGGACATTTCATGAGGTTGCAAAGGAATATCAGGGCATTACTGCCGATTACGCCCATGTAGACGCCATCACCATGTGGTTTGTAAAGAACCCCGAGTGGTTTGATGTTATTGTCACAGACAACATGTTCGGCGACATAATCACCGACCTTGGGGCCATGATACAGGGAGGGATGGGAATTGCAGCTGGCGGAAATCTGAATCCTGAAGGGGTATCCATGTTTGAACCTATCGGAGGTTCTGCTCCAAAGTATAAGGGGCAGAACAAAATTAATCCTCTCGCTGCAATCAGCGCTGCCGGCCTCATGCTTGAGTACCTCGGAGAAGACAGGGCAGGGAAAAAGATTGAAGAAGCTGTAATGAATGTAACGGGAAATCATTTAAAGGGGCTTGCTGCAGGTCATATGGGCATGACAACAACAGAAGTGGGTGACCTTGTTGCCAGGCTGGTCACAGAATAAATAAAGGATGAATCAGAATGTTAAAGAAAAAAGATAAATACATAGTTGCCGTAGTTGGAGCCACGGGAGCTGTGGGTAACGAGATGATAGCGACTCTTGAACAGAGAAATTTCCCGGTTGAGCAGCTCCGCCTCTTTGCGTCAGAACGATCATTGGGAAAGAGCATTGATTTTAATGGCATTCCCATTGCTGTAGAAGTGCTCACCGAGCATGTCTTTGACGGTATTGATATTGCTCTCTTTTCTGCGGGTGGAGACAGAAGCTTGCAGTTTGCCCCTGCTGCTGCCAGGGCCGGCTGTGTTGTTGTTGACAACTCAAGCGCCTGGAGGATGGACCCTGAGGTACCCCTTGTGGTACCTGAATGCAATCCTGACGATATAAGAAAACATAAAGGTATTATTGCAAATCCAAACTGCTCGACGATTCAGATGGTCGTTGTCTTAAAACCTCTGCATGATGCAGCAAAGATCAAAAGAGTCGTAGTAACGACATTCCAGTCTGTATCAGGCACTGGGAAGAAGGCAATGGATGAACTGTTGAACCAGACCACTGATCTGCTGAACTTTAAAGAAATACATCCCAGTGTCTATCCTCATCAGATAGCCTTTAACTGCCTTCCCCATATAGATTCCTTCATGGAAGATGGTTATACAAAGGAAGAGATAAAGATGGTCAATGAAACAAAGAAGATCCTTGGTGATGATTCAGTGCAGGTGACGGCAACAACGGTCAGGGTCCCTGTCTTCAGGGGGCATTCCGAGTCATTGAATATTGAGACTGAGAAGAAACTATCTGTTGAAGAAGCAAGGGCCATTCTTTCAACAGCACCAGGAGTCATAGTGTATGACGCTCCTGAGAAGAACATATATCCACTCCAGACCATCTGTGACGGAAAAGATGAAGTTTATGTCGGACGAATCAGGGAAGACACCACAATTGATAATGGTCTTAATATGTGGATCGCTGCTGACAATCTGCGGAAAGGTGCTGCACTGAACGCAGTACAGATAGCAGAAAAACTCGTAGACTTCGCTTAATTTGTCACTGCGAGTCACCGAGAAAGGGGACGAAGCAGTCTCTCCGTATAATTAGATTGCTTTGTCATTGCATTCCCTGCCTACCGCAGACAGGCTCGCAATGACACTTATATTGAATAAATAAATTATGCAGGCAGACTTTATAATCAAGGCAGATTACCTTCTCACAATGGAAGGCGATCTTTCTGTTATCAACAATGGAGCCGTTGCTGTCAATGGAGATACCATCGCCGCTGTGGGGACATATGATGACATACGACAAAGTTATACATCAGACAATATCATTGATGGTAAAGACAAAGTTCTTATGCCCGGCCTCATCAATACCCACACCCATGCAGCCATGGTCTACTTCAGGGGGCTTGCCGATGACCTGCCGCTCATGGAATGGCTGGAGAAACATATCTGGCCTGCAGAGTTTAAGTGGCTTACAGCAGAATTTGTAGATGATGCCATTGAACTTGCCTGCCTTGAAATGCTCAAATCCGGAGTGACAACCTATGCAGACATGTACCTCTATCAGGGCATTGCGGCCAGGAAAGTTGAAAAGATTGGTATGCGGGGCCTTCTCTGTTCGGGCATCATTGATTTCCCCTGGAGGGATTATGCTCAGTCTGCTGACGACTACTTTATAAAAGGTGAAGAACATATCAGGAACTGGAAGGAAAATGCGCTTATCACTCCTGGCATTGCACCTCACGCCACCTTTACCTGCAGCCCGGAGAATTATTCCCGTGCAAGGGAACTGGCGGACAAATACAATGTACACCTGCACACACATCTTGCTGAAACAGAGTTTGAAGTGGCCCAGTGCAAAGAGCGTTACAACAGAACCCCTGTTGAACACCTTGATGCAATCGGGTTTCTATCAGACAAGGTGTCTGCTGCCCACTGTGTCTGGCTTACTGATAAGGAGATCGAAATACTGGCAGAAAGAAAGGTAGGTGTTTCTCATTGTATGGAGAGCAATTTGAAGCTCGCATCAGGCTTTGCTCCTGTTCCAAAGCTGCTCAACGCCGGCGTGAAAGTCGGTCTTGGTACAGACGGTGCAGCAAGTAATAACGATCTCAGCATTCTTGGTGAAATGTCATCAGCTGCAAAAGTGCACAAGGCAGTTTCCAGGGATGCCACTGTTGTGGACAGCAAGACAGCATTACTTATGGCCACTCAGAACGGCGCTGACATAATCGGCCTCGGTGATAAAGTTGGCTCTATATCAGTCGGAAAGAAAGCTGACCTGGTAATGGCAAATCTCAATAAGCCCCATCTTTCACCCATGTATGATATTTACTCACATGTTACTTATTGCATGCATCCCTCTGACATAGTCACAGTTATGGTGAACGGTAAAATCCTTATTGATCATGGCACTCCTACCACCCTGAATGAATCAGAAGTCCTCTCCAAAGCCAGCTCCTGGCAGGAAAAGATCAGAGAACAGTAGTACCGATCTCTTCAACAGAAACGTGGCACCCACTATTCAGCATCTTTCTGTCACTGCAGGAATACCAACCTGCTCTCCGAAAAACATATAGTATGACGATATGCCAGGTAAAAGGTAATGATGCGTTTTCTCAGTCAGGGGCAGCCTTTTGGCTGCCCCTGTACTCTTGGTTTCTTTTACTCCCACGGGTAGTAGTAATTTGGACTTGCAGTCCTGCCATTGCCATGCTGTGAGCAGCTGGACATATTCTGCCCGATTGCAGGCGGTGTGCCTGTGTAACATGAGACATTGCCGCTCACATCACCAAGGTCATGACCGTCCCATGAGTTTCCGTTCATGAACCTCTTGCCAATCTCATCACTTCCGGAAGTTCCAACACCCTGGTTTGTTCCGTGTATACCTGCTACTTCACCTCCGCCATGACAGTTCGCGCA
>JGI2160J19893_10000440_pt1 | contig 14179 bp, 10 predicted proteins | sample DeeMarSeWOR28_12_FD_19893 | JGI IMG/M metagenome (IMG submission 19893)
AAATGATGAGACTGGCGGCCCTTGCAGGGCTGCCAGTCCATTCTCCCTCAGACTTCGGCTCGACCACACCGCAGACAAGTTGCCCTCGCTCAGACTATCCATACCGGATAGATATTTCAAACAAGGATAGAAACGCTAAAGTTAACATAATTCCCAGTGGAATCGATCCACTATTCAACATAATACCTTGACTGATCACCCGACTGCCAGGTTGAAAATATTCACCCCTGAATTTACGCAGGATTCAATGCATTGTCTATTAGATTCAGCCAATGGTGTAGTGTTCAATAATTTATTACCACCTAAAGGTTTCAGAGCAGCGATGATAGGAATTGGCGTACCATTTTGGGGGAATCGAGGCGCAACTGCGCTAAGGTATCACAGGATTGAGAGCCTACCTTTATAGCGACCCCATTATTTTGTAGGATCACTTCAAAGGCCTCTTCATCCTTGTCATCGTCGCCGATATAAATCGGTAGCGCCTCTATTAGGGGATACCTGGAAATTAAATAATTGATCGCTAGACCTTTATTCGCAAGCTTGGGAGCAACCTCCAGGAATTTATGCCCTCCTAATATGCGGAATAAATCCGTGGGGAGATCAGCCCGGTCAACCATAGTACGAGCCTGATTGANGATTAAGTTCGCAGTTTCTCGATCAACAAATTTCGCGTGCAAGGCTAACGACCAACCCTTATCCTCCAGATACAAATCCTGATGGGAACTAACAAGTTCTTGCCAAAGAGGTTTTAATCTATCCAGAGCAGGTCGGATAATCTCGAAATCCACCCGGTCGATCTGTATTCCAGATGGATCTAGAAATTCGATACCATAAGTACCAGCTAATATGATCCCAGATATTGGGATCAAGGCGCTGATATGGCTTAACCGTCTTCCGCTGATGATAGCTATTTGATAACACTCGTGTTTATGTAATCTGTCCAGCAGATCGATCAGCTCCGGATCGGGATAAATCTCATCTGGAGTAGGAGCGAAGTCAGCCAATGTGCCATCATAATCCAGAAATAAACGTAATTCATCTGCATCCCTGACCTGTCTTAAAGCTTGTGTTGAGCCTTGGATATTCAAATTGCTGACCCGGTATCTAATAGCGGCTGGATTGCGTCTTCGAAGATAGCCTGCCATGTGTATTGCCTGCGTACACGATTTCGCAGCTGTGCGATTGGTGATCGCTCAAGCATTTGCACCAACCGATTTGCTACTAGCTCGGCATCCGCATCTGCGCTGAATATCGTTGCTTCTTTTTCGGCCAATTCTTGCGCGGCAGGGATATCACGACTCAGTATCGGGATCCCAATCAGGCCGGCCTCTAATACAGGCATACCAAATCCTTCCCGGTGACTGGGCATAAACATCACATCGCTGATGCGGTATAGATCCCCAACCACCCGCTCATCGATGAGATAAGGTTGATCAGCGTCTGGACCAACTTCGAAAATAAAACGCATCTCATCAGTAACCCCCAGTTCATCGCGGAACTCCCGAAGTGATTGATAATAATTCATACTTTTGGGATCATGCGGGTCCGGTGGTCCGGTAACGACAAGCTTGGTTTTTAATCCCATCCTTTTCAACACCGCGAGGACTTCCAAGGCGAATTCGATGTTTTTCGCTTGAGTGACTCGGACTGGCATCAAGATGTTGAGATCACTTTTCATCAACCCCAAATTATTCACCAAAGTCACTCCTTGGTCTGATAATCCCAGTGTCTGGATCGGGTCGACACCGTTATAAACCACCTTGATCTCATCAATGGGGCATTCAAAGAGCCTTGCCAATGTATGTCCCCTCTCTTTGGAAACTGCGACGTAGACGCAGTCGGATCGCTTGGTACGTAAAAGATCCCAGGGGTAACCGGGATGTACTTTGGAACGAGAGCTTGGACTCGTCCAGGAGAAATCATGGCACCATATAATCCCATTTTGAATAACATCCTGATCTAACAAGCGGTGCAGAGCACCAGTAAGCGGAAGATTAAAATGCTTTGTGAAGATATTGTGGATGATTAAATGATCGAATTCACGCAAGACCGGATCTAGAAGGTCGACTAATTGTGTTTCCAAAGTGCCGTAATATTCCGGAACCCGTCCACTTTCAAGATCGCGATTAATCTTGATGATTTCAGGATGCTGGGAATCAATTTCTGGGATCTTGATGAAGTTTGCCTTTGATGGGAGGGCATTTTCGTGACCACGCCCAGCGATCACAGTGCAGGAATAGCTGGCGCGAATAAATTCATTTAGGTGTGCTTTAATTACCGCCTCGACACCCCCGACAATGGGAGGTGCTGAATAGTGAAGGATGGCAACTGCTCGATCTTTCATCTCGTCTTTACAAGTTGAGGCTTTCGACAACAACCAGTTGTTTGCTGAACCAATCACGAATATCTTCACGCTCAATCAACATGCGAAGGCGTCCAGCGAGTTCTTGACGCTGCTCAACCCCCATGACCAGCGCCTGGTGGATAGCCTCGGCGGTTTCATAGACATCACATGGCGATATCACAATCGCGCCCGATTTGAGTTGCTCCTGTGCGCCCGTGCGCTCGGAAAGGATCAAGACCCCATCCCGTTGGTTCACAATGGGGCCTTCTTTAGCGACCAAGTTCATGCCATCGGCGATCGAATTAACCAGCAGAACGTCATAATACTTCAGTGCTGCAATCGCCCGGGGATAATTTTCTCCAACCAGTATACGTATGGGCTCCCACTCATGGGTGCCGTAAGCTGCGTTTACATGACCGGCAGAAGCCATGAGTTCGTCTAAGTAGGTTTGATACTCCTCAACATCTAATCTAGAGGGAACCAATAGGGCAAGAAAAGAAACTTTTTCATGGTGCTCAGGATAAAGATCTAACATCTCCTCAAATGCCTTAAATCCTCGCACGATATTCTTGCTGGGTTCAATGCGGTCAATGCGCAGTACCAATTGATTTCCACCAATCATGTCCGCAATTTCCTGTTGATAATTGCGGACTTCCTGGCTTTCAGCAATGCTGACCAAAGATTGAATATTAATTGAAATTGGGAAGTTGCGAGCGTAAGTAGCATGATTACGATACCAGACCCGCTGTGGTTTGTATTTTACGCTGGCTCGGGACAAGTAAGTTTGACAGGTTCTTAAGAAATTGAGCGCGTCGGCGTTGGTTTGGAAACCAAGAACATCCGCGGCACACAATCCCTCAAGGATCGCCTGGCGCATCCTAGGAGGCAAGACGCCCCAATATTCCGGACCGGGCCAGGGAATATGGGTAAAATGCAAGATCGTGGGGCGATTGCGAGGGGGGATTCTCTCCCGGAGAAAATTGGCGACCAGGTAAAGATGATAATCCTGCAGCATAACCAGAACTGGTTTTGGCGTGATCTCCAATTGCTCGATGATCGCCTGAGCAAACAGCCTGTTCACGGCTACATATCCGTATTCCCAAGCATTCCAGGTGTCTCTATTGATCAAGGGTGCATAGGGCACGTTCCACATCGAATGCTGGAGAAACCACAACAATGGATTAGCAATTACATTGTAGTAGCCCTCGTATGCCTCTTCATCGGAAGAGATGAACTTCATGTGAACTGCATCTTCATTATCCGTGAGGGGGATTTGACCTTCACCCCACTCATTATCCTCTTCAGAAATTGCATAAGATATCCAGGTTGCATCGATATCTCGAATAATGCCGGTGAGTGCTGATACCAGACCACCGGAGCCGCGTTGGAATGTTAGTTCACCATTTTGTTCTTTCTGGAATGTTACCGGACCACGATTTGAAGCGATTATTACAGATCGGCGTGATTTATATTCATCCTGCGGACTATCACTCACTGCTGTCTCCTGGTTCAATATAGCTGGATTATCCCTCAATAGAGCTAACAGAGATCACTAGATCAATGAACACGGCTGCTGTCCAGCCAAAGGCTTCGGCAGCTTGCACTGGGGGGTCCCCACTACTTGAATGATAATATTCATGAATACCTTGGTGACGCATAATCAGCTCGAGGGTCTTGTGGGTCAGTTCATCTGCAAGTCGATCTTCGCCGATCTGGCGAAGTGCCTCAATAAAGAAGTAATTAATATTAACCCATACTGGACCCCGCCACATTGTGTCGGGCTCATAGTGGGGATCATTGAGAGCTACTGAGGGCAGCATAATCTCTCCCCAGAATTCCTCAGGATTGGTCAGGTGCCCAATCAGGCGGTCACGAATATTATCAGGCAACTGCCCGGTCCATAATGGATAAAGGTTAAATGGAGTTATTACCGGGATGCTTTCGCTGTTGTGCGTCGCACGAAAAACGCCGCTTTCCTCATCCCAGAAATCCTGTATCATGCGTTGAACAATCGCCTTAGCCCTACGCCTCCACATTTGAGCCTCAGCATCCATCCCCAAGAATTCGGCCATCATCGCTAGTGAGCCCATTTGAATGCAAAGGTAGGTATTCAGGTCTGGGGATTCAACTGGCATACCATAATCCCATAAAGGACTATCATCCAATCCAGACGAATAAGGATGGTTGTATTGAACGAGACCATCGACATCATCGTCGTTCATACTGAACCACCAGGCGTTCCAACGTACTAAGGGGACATAAATATCCTGAAGGAATTCAAGATCAGGTGCAGTCTCGTGAAGTTTCAACCCAGCCCAGGCAAGGATCGGCGGCTTGGTGACCTCGGCGTAGATGGGGTGGTCTATCTCGGATACCACTCCATCATCGTAGACCGCATCTGGCAACATACCATCGGGAAGCTGATATTCCAAAATCGCGCGAATTTGATTGCGCGCCAATTGAGGATCAACATGGCGAAAGGCCAAGGCATGCATGGCGCTGTCCCACAACCATAGGCCTACATAATTAACTTTAGATGGCATCATGGCTTCATAAACGATACTGCCTTTGGGACGGACAAGATTATTTGCCATAACCCACCAGGCATAAGAGTAAGTGCGCACATAAGTCTCCGCCACTGGCGGTATTTTATCAAACCAGGTTTTCCAACGCTCCTCCGCAGAATCACTTATAGAGGAGAACGGAGGCACTTCTATCTGTGGGGTGTTCTCGCTGCCAATATTTAATGTGATGGTGCTATCGTCACCTGAACGAATTAGGAGTAATATTGTGTAACCGCCCTTCTCTGGCAAAATCTTGTTTTCAACAATTTCCGCATTGGTGTCGTAAGACAAATTACGAATAGACTTGAATTCGCCTCCCTGCTCGGTTACTCTCCAAAACTGCGGGGAAACGTGAAATTTAATTCCCACAATTTTCCGGGGGGGCAAACCTAGTGCCAGTGTCTGATCGTTTAAAAATGTTAGACCAAAGTCCCCCAATTCGGTGTTGAAAAAGATCATGTGTGGATAAGTGGTGGTCCCAAACTCCAGTGGATCTCCTCTCTCGTCTATGAGGGACAAATCATGGATGAAAGGTGGTCTACGAAGATAGGCTTCAATATCGGCATCGAGTGAAGCCAACCTCTCCGCTAAGCGAATATATATTTTGCTCTTTTCGGGATCAAGAAAAACGAGAAGCCGAGAACCACGATCACTAAACGGAACACGCGTAAAATCAAGTTGGTTTCTGAGTAGATTTATACTTGGAGCAGTGAGAATCTCTGGCATAAGAAAACCTGCGATCTAGATTTTTTCCTCCTGCGAACATTAATTAACTAAAAAACCTTTAATTATTGTCCTCTTAGAAAATTGTCATTGGATCATTTCTATTGAGTAACCTTAAACTTAACGATTTTTTATCGATTCTTCAAAATATCGCATTAAGAATATGATAGCACATCAAAACTTCTTTTCTTAGTTTTGCTGATCTTCAGATCCAAGATAACACTCCTGCCTGAAAATTTCACCATCTGATTGATACATTACCAAATTTTGCATTGAATAGAACCAATCTTGGGTTAACAACCAATCTCTTATACAATATACTTCTCAGAGTAAATCAAACATAATTTAGGATTGATAATGGAAATCAATGTACTCATCGCGTTATTGCTGATCACCGGTCTTGCCACCGTAATTCCTATCCTCGCCAAACGCCTGGACCGATTCGGTGTCCCCATCGTGGTATATGAAATACTTGCGGGCATGATCATCGGCATCAGTGGGTTCAACCTTATTGAGCCTTCACCTATATTGACATTTCTAGCCGAGTTCGGATTCGCATTTTTGATGTTCCTCTCCGGTCTTGAATTGGATTTAGGACTGCTAATTCCATCGCGTTTCACTACGAATCGTGAGAATAAGTGGACCCAGGCCCTACCTCTTGGCATTTTCTTATTCATGGGCACTCTTTTACTGGCCTTTAGCGCAACAGCTCTATTTGCACCCCAGGGTGCGACAAAGAATCCATTACTCCTTGGTTTGATCCTCAGCACCACCTCCCTTGGGGTGGTCGTTCCAGTTCTGAAAGAACGCGATTTGATAGGTGCTCGTTTTGGGCAATACATTCTGGTCGCATCTTCCATTGCGGATTTTGCTACACTACTTTTGCTCACTACATATATTGCTATATTGAGACGCGGGCTTACGCTGGACCTGCTTCTGATACCCACCTTGCTGCTGATCTTCATCATGGCAGCGCGTATTTCTCTGCGTTTTACGCAGGGTAGCCGCTTCCAACGGGCGTTGGATAACCTTTCCAGCGCTACATCGCAAATACGCGTGCGGGGTGCGTTCGCCCTGATGGTGGCATGGGTGGTTCTGGCAGAAGCCTTTGGAGTAGAGGTGATCCTGGGGGCGTTCTTGGCTGGAGCTATCGCCAGAATGATATCCGGGCAAGAAGATCAAGATGCAGCGGAAAAATTAGATGCCATTGGTTATGGATTCTTCATCCCAATCTTCTTTATAATGGTGGGGGTTCAATTCAACTTGCAATCTGTTCTGGAAGCAACTCAGGGTCTCATACTACTCATATGGCTTTTGGCTGTCGCATTTATCGTCAAAATTGTGCCAGCGCTGCTCCTGAAACTAAGATTCACATGGAGGCAAACTCTAGGTGGGGGCATGTTGATCTCATCGCGGCTATCTTTGATAATTGCTGCCTCTGCTATTGCTTTGAGCATGGGATTGATCAGCGAAACGGTCAATTCTGATATCATTTTGTTGGCGATTATCACCTGCACAATCGCTCCTTTTCTTTTTAACCGAATTTACCCACACCATGAACAACAACGTAGAAGCGGGATTATCATTGTTGGGCAAGATCAGCTGGCGGAATACATTGTTGAACGCATGGAGCAAAGCGAAGAAGCTGTAGCAGTTATCTGCCCAGATCAAAGCCGTGTAGAACCCTTCCAAAATCTTGGCGCAGAAATCATAGATGGATGTGACGGCTATGATGATGCACTCAACAAAGCAGGTGCATCACAAGCCCGGGTTCTATTGGATCTCACTGCAGATTCTGAAGAAACCTTGGAGGTCTGCCTGCTTGGTAGGGAGAAATTTGGCATACCATTAATTGTATCCAGGATCGCCGATGTTGAGCTTATCCCGGATCTGCAGGAGATCGGCATAAAGGTCGTTCAACCGGAATTGGCAACTGCTATGGCATTAGAAGGTGCCATCCGCTACCCAACCGCCTTCGATGTTCTCCTTCACCGAACCGAAGACATCGCCGTGACTGAGGTCAAGGTGACAAACCCTCAATTCACTGGTACACCACTCAGAGAAATTCGATTGCCAGGGGATGCACTCATTCTCAGCCTGCAAAGGGAAAACAACGTCATGATTCCTCAGGTGGATACCGTTCTAAGATTTCAGGACCAGCTGGGTTTGATCGGGAGTCCAGTATCTGTTGCGGAAGCCGTAGCCATGCTTAAAGGATAAAAGTCCCTTATGCTACCATTTGATTCTTTTTTATGTTCTTGAGGCGTTTGTCACAGGGACAATTTGAGATAATCTGGCATTATCTGGCATTCACAAGTCATAACCAGATCGAATGTCAGTTGATGTCAAATCAATTTACAGATGCAAATTACCAGTCAGCTTGGCTAATGCTGCCAACAATGTGAACATTCTTTGCCTGGGGACCTTTTTCCCCTTCTTGAACTTCAAATTCTACTCTTTGGCCTTCAGACAACGTCCGGAATCCCACTCCCAAGATGTCGCTGTAATGGACAAAAACATCGCCCCCACTATCCCGTTGGATAAAGCCATACCCCTTGGAGTCATTAAACCACTTCACATTACCATTTTCACGACCAGGCACAACATGTCTCCTTTCTCATATCTTTTCGCAGAAATTTGTCAATCACTTCTCATAATTAACCGACTGTTCCCATTTGGTGATATCCATACCATACGACTTTCCAGTGATCTCCTACAATGATCGAACGGTATTCCAGCGCACATTCTCACTTTTATTCTCATGCATATTAATGGGTGGTTGAGTAGCGCGATCGTTGTCTATCTTCCCTAATGGCTTAGCCTCTGAACTCTGTTCCCCCAGTTTTTTTACCAATTTTTAGGACGGTTTTTATCTTTTTCAGTCAACCTTTACCTTCGCCTGGCTCTCCTGAATATAACCATCAAGGTCAGATCGGAGTTTTTCAACATTTTCCTGCGTAATTGAGGCCCATTCTCTTACCAGTCGTTCTTTAAAATGGTTTAACGCATCTTCCTCAGTTTGATTGAGATCTCTAAGAATCTGTTGTGTGGATAGATCGCGGATTATGATGCTGATCAATAGCAGGTCACCATTTGATTGCACCTCATCAATTCTTTTCTTCCAAAACTTTCTCTCAGTCTCCAATTGGCTGGATTTTCGTCTCAAGTTCTTGATCACTTTGTGGATGATATCTTTTGATGCGACGGGCCGGATTCGAGGGTTGTCATCATCGGTGGTAGGAAACCAAAATGTGCTGTTCTTGGTCTTAACCTTATAGCACTTCGTGTCCTCTCCATGAATTGGTTTGATTTCAATCCTCTTAATTTGACCTACACCATAATAAGTGTGGACAATCCAATCATCAACTGAATATGGTATGTTTGAATCCATGAATGTATCTTCCCTTCTTAATAATTCTTGTTTTAGATGACCGAATTACTTGCGTTGGATATGCTCATGGCCGTTATCCGGTTTCACTCTAAATTAAATGCTTGGTAAATCTTCAACGACAGTATCTTTAATTTCATTTTGTTCTTTAGGTTTCGCCATTCTTCGCTTAGTATCGACGGCGTCTTCTATTTTTTCTCTGGTTGCGTTTGTGTCATTGAATCGCTTTCTTTTTCGCAATGCGACGCATTTCGCTCTTGGAAACGAACCATCGCTTTCGACGCACAGCAGTTAGCCTTCCACTCTTGGCAACTTTCTTGCGAAATCGCCTAAGTAATTGTTGCTGGGATTCGTTGGTTCGTAGTTCAACTTTCGTCTAATTGTTGATCTCCTATCATAAAAGATTAACACTAAAATTGTCACAGATAGATAAATCAAAGCATGTAATTTTCAAATTCCCGTACAATGACGAGATAAACGAATGCCAACATCACCAGAATAACGTAAGCCTGGCAGTGTAGTGTGTGCATACAATAGCATATAAGCAATCAAAAAACCGTATGAGAAGCTTGCGGGATCTTAAACCGACCAGAAAACCCAGCGATTTGAGACCCATACCCCCTTTTGGTCGTTTAATTTAGACCAATTCTTGGAGTATTTAGATGTAAATCTTGCACGCAACCAGGCCTTATTCGTTGCCAGATATAAAAATAGTATAACATAACCACTAAAATACATCAATTTAAGACAAATATACATATATTACAACATTATTTGTATATCAATGCCTCATTACTAGTTGAAATTACCCACACCTAATCAAGAAAAGTTTAGCGGATAGTACCTCGTTATCGATATTCTTAAACAACACAGGTAAATTGCGCTCATTCCACGTAGATTGAAAGATGAAAATTTTACTCAAATCTTCGACGAGCTCCTCCCACCCCGCACCTTCTCCCTGAATCAAAAACGAAGCTGGCTCATCATAAGCCAGCTTCGCATTTTGATATTACAGAACTTCCCAGGTACTGATTTGATGCTTATTTGACACTGACGAACAAAATTGGGGTTTTGTCAGCGGTCAATTTGGCGTTGATGGTGACATCTGCTCCAGCGGGAATATTCACGGGTCCCAAGTTCATGCTGGGCAATTCCGTGCCATCAGCCAGGGTTACTGCAATGGTATATGTTCCTCCACGCAGACTTGTTGAGACATTGTCGCCATATTCAAAACCGGGGATGGCCAGGGCGCCATTGATATACACGTTTACAGGTAAAGCTTTATTCAATCCGAGACGGCGGCCATCAATGCTGTGTCGAACCTTGACATCGAAAGTACCATCACTGGCTTCTTCTGCGGCAGCCGCAGAAGCTTTTACCTTTAAGACTGGCGTATCATCAGCATCGAGCCGCGCATTGGCGGAAACATCGACACCAGCGGGGATCTGTACGGGTCCCACAGTCATGCTGGGCAGCGGCGTGCCATCCGTCAGGAAGACCGTGATGGTGTACCAACCAGCGGGGAGAGATGTGGAGATCTTTTCTCCAAATGTGAAGTTGGAGATGGCCAGGTTGCCATTGAGATATACGTCAACTGGTAATTCTTTATCTAAATCCAAGTCCTTGCCGTTGATCAGGTGAGCAACGTCCAAATTGAAGTTGCCATTGCTGGCGGAGGCCTGCGGTACGCTGAACGCGGTCACGAGCAGCAGTGCGCCGAGAATTCCTACGATGGTCCAGATTTTGGGGGAAAGTATTTTTTTCATGACTAGCTCCTTTACTAATTAGTTTTAGCCGGGAAGTTTTAGTGTCTTACAACAGTAATGGTGATGATAATACCTCATAGTTTATGTATTGTCAAGTATTTGTAAAGGTATTGTAGATTAGCGTTTGATAAGAAAGGTGCCAATATCCACTCCCCCACAAATCATCCCTTCATGTAAAATGTCAATTCTAAATTCCTGGAGAAAGACTAGAAGCGCGTATCAAGCTGCTATGACTTCATTGGATGGATGATGAGATAGCTGGGGGTGTTAGAAATAAGTCCAGTTCAATTAATATTTCAGTCCAAACAAGGGAAAGTTTGAAGTGATGAGAATGTTCAGGAATTTATTTGCTATGATCAAGGTGATAAAATCCTTGAAGATTGCGCTTTCTACTCTTTGCTGAGATCTTGCGACAATTATCTTGTTCAGCAAAGGTTTTGGCAGCAGTTTTCAGCAACTACCAGGTGCGATCGGAACTGAGAGAATGAACAAAGCAGAACGAAACGCCATCATCGCAATACCTTTCATCCTTTTATTTGCTTTGGTTATTGCCTGGGCAGGGAGCCAAGGTGGATATTCTGCATTCGGAATACCCCTTTTCGCTTTGAGTGTCGCACTGGCATTTGTTATTCAATGGATAGCATTCGTTCCTGCCTTTATCAAGCAAACCGAGAAGTTCTATGATCTCGTGGGCAGCATCACGTTTCTCTCTGCGATCTGGATCGGAGTCCTGCTCAGCCCAGTGGTCGATGCAAGATCGTGGTTGCTCTTGGCGATCGTGTCCATTTGGGCTGTTCGCCTGGGTGCATTTCTATTCAGACGAGTGCGCGTAGCGGGAGAGGATCGAAGATTCCGCGATATCAAAGCCTCCTTTTTGCGCTTTTTATTGGCCTGGACGCTGCAAGGTTTGTGGGTTTCCATTACTCTCGCAGCGGCATTAGCAGCAATAACTTCAATGACCAAGCGCGATTTAGGGGTCTTTGCCCTGGTTGGTTTTCTGGTGTGGTCCATTGGTTTTGCTATAGAAGTTATCGCAGATCGACAAAAAAGCAAGTTTCGAGCGGACCCCCGGAATGCGAGCAAGTTTATTAATGTTGGTCTATGGTCCTGGTCACGCCACCCGAACTATTTTGGTGAAATTGTTCTATGGCTTGGAGTAGCAATCATTGCCTTACCCGCCCTCGATGGTTGGCAATTGTTGACACTGATCTCTCCCATCTTCGTCATAATCCTGTTAAGCCAAGTCAGCGGGATACCCCTACTGGAAGCACGTGCTGATGAAATGTGGGGAGGACAAGCTGAATACGAAAATTACAAAGCCAGCACTTCGCTGTTGGTCCCCAGACCTCCATCTGTCAAAGCGAGCAGCTAAAAGGAACTGAAATCTGCTTGATCGGTAGTTAACTGGGATAGTTTCTAATAATGTTACGAGTTTTTCAGCTTATGTTCATCTGAATCTGAGCAATGCTTCACTGAAGAAGCTCAGTACGGATGACGGTCTCGCTGGTCAATGTACGATGGACTGGACACTTCGAAGCGATATCGCTAAGACGGTCGATTTGCTCGGGCGTCAGGTCTCCTTTGAATCTGATCTGGCGCTCGATAATATCCACTCTGGCATTTGGATCGCTCTCACAATCCTCGCAGTCTTTAGCGTGGATCTTCTGCGTGCTCAAACTGAGTTCGACATCTTCCACCGGCCAATTCTTTCTTTTTGCATACATCCGGACGGTCATGATCGTACAGGCAGCCAACGAACTCAGCAGCAGGCTGTAAGGATCAGGGCCAGCATCATCACCAATACCAAGCGGTTCGTCGGCGATGATTTCGTGGCGACCAGCCTTGATGCGAACCTGAACGTTAGTTGAACTCTGCGCGGTTAATTTCATTTTTTACCTTTGTTTTCTGAATATCTTGTTGATTAAAGACATCCCGTTCTTTGAAAAAATCAAAGTTACAGTTTAATTTCAGTCACAACGCTCACAAACACAAGACTGTTTCTCTATTATAGCGCTTTCAGTGGTGCGAATACTCTAAATGCTTTGATACCAGTACATTACCCAATCAGGCTGATTTTGTTTCCCTAGTCGTGGTTCGAGTCCTGTCGGGGTTATCTAATCCAAAAAGACCGCCAACAGATGATGTTGAGCGGTTTTTGTCGATGATTCGGTTTGATTCTCGCGAGAAATTGAAAGATTTGCTGGCAAAAGAGGGGAATTAGCTTCCTTTTTTCTAAAAAGTGGTTCGAGTCCTGAACCGATTTGATCTGGTTTTATTCATCTTCAAATGATCATCTTTCAGTAAAGTATAATTCCCTCCCAGGAGATTGTTTTACAAGATAAGGAGTACAGCAACCTACTGATCTAAACCATTCTACACCGACCGGTTCAGGTCACTGATCCAGTTCGGTGGCCGCGCTATTAAATAAACTCGGCAGTAGTTAAAAGGACTGCCAGTTCTACAAACCGATATAAGGAGAAAATCATGACAACAGATCAAACTAAATTAAGGGTTGGCGACAGCGAAACTCGCCTCGGAAAGCTTGATTTCGAGAGTGATTACGTTACGGAAGAGACGGCTGCCAAGCTCCGGGAGGAACTCCTGTTCCAAGCCGCCGTACAGATCTACCTGTGGAGCTTCCCAATCGCTAACGTCATGAGCCTGCGAGACGGACATCGTGCCGTTGGTATCAAGAACACAGCAATCCCGATTTTCGAAGACTACCTTACGCCTAAAACTGTGGTTCCGACTGGAAACCAATCCACCATCTATGCCTATAACATACTCACGCTTGGTGAGGAACCAATGGTCCTGGTTGTGCCCCCGAATGTAGTGGGCTTCGTGGGGGATGCATGGCAACGACCTCAAGGGGATTTGGGGCGACCCGGACCCGACAGAGGCGAGGGCGGAAAGTACCTCTTGGTACCTCCTGGCTATGAGGGTGAAATCCCTGGCGAGGGGTATTACATCGAGTCCTGCGCGACGAAGAATCTTTTCTGGCTTTTGCGAGGGTTTGTAATCGATGGGGACACAGAAGCTACAGTTAAAAATCTGAAGCAGGCGAAACTGTATCCCCTCTCAAATCCAGATGCACCTCAGGAATACTTGAACGCGTCGAAGATGCCCGCCTATTGCATTCCTCCACGCGGGGGTGCGTATTATGATTTGATTGCAAAAGCCTTGAATGAAGAGACCGTTCAGGCCCATGACAGGGTGATGATGGGCATGGCAACAATTCTAGGAATAGAAAAGGGTAAACCCTTCAATCCAGACGAAAAGACACGCTCAATTTTGGCAGAAGCAGAAAAAGTTGCCTTTGCCATGAACGCGACCCTCTCCTTTAAGAGTTTGGCTCCAACCGCACCTGCCTACCCCGGCACTGACAGTAATTGGG
>JGI2160J19893_10000442_pt1 | contig 14134 bp, 13 predicted proteins | sample DeeMarSeWOR28_12_FD_19893 | JGI IMG/M metagenome (IMG submission 19893)
AAAAGGAAACCGCGGCAGGAACATGGTGCTCATAACTGCCGGCCCCCATAAACACCTTGTAGTCCGGGGAGACGGCCATGCTGCCGGCCAGTGTATCCATGTGGTCGTTTAGCTCCCACTCGGTTAAATGATCCGGAATGTTGAGCGCTTCCTTGCGGCGGCAATCTTCAGGAATATGGGCAAAGAGCCCTTCGAGGCTATCAATCCCCACCGTTTTTAGCATGGCGGCAATATCTTCGGGAGTATGCGGCAAATAACGCATAAGGGTCACCGTTATCCTTTCAGGGTTCCAAGATAAGCATCATTGTCCAGAAGGTCATCCATTTCCGAAGGGTTGTCGGCTTTGATTTCGATCATCCAGCCGTCGCCGTATGGCGTGTTGTTTACTTTTTCGGGTGCGTCTTCCAGCGACGCGTTGACGGCAACGATCTCACCGGCGACGGGCATATAGAGTTCGGATACCGCTTTGACCGATTCCACCGTACCGAATTCTTCACCTTTGCCCAGGGTGTCGCCGACCTCCGGCAATTCTACAAAAACAATGTCGCCCAGCTGGTCCTGGGCATAATCCGTGATACCCACTTTGACGGTGTCAGCTTCGACCCGGGCCCATTCATGGGATTCGGCATAACGAACATCATCTGGAAATTTCAATTCACTGAGCTCTTTCATGGCTGTCCTCCTTAACTGATCCTTAAAAATAGTTGGGCGAATACGATCTTTTGGATTTTGCCTTCAAATCCATATAAAACCACTGTGGCCAGAATGCTTGGGGGCTTGGATGCTGGGAAGCTTGAAGTCATGAATTATTTTTGGCTTCCAAGCCTTCTAGCTTCCCGGCCTTATAGCCTGCCAGCCCTTTACCTGTGAGCTATCAGCTATGAGCTTTGATTAAACCTGTTTTTTAATCAAGCACATAGGGTACTTTCAAATTATAGCTTTTGTAAACGACAAACGTTTCCACGGATTGAACGTCTTTTATCTTGGAGACTTCATCGGTGTAAAATTCGAGCAGACCGAATCCCGGCTTTAATAATACGACAAGAATAAGGTCAAATCGACCGGTAACAACACTGACCGAAACGACGCCTTTCAGATTGCTGAATTCACGGCCTTTGTTGACCAGATCCATACTCTGAAGCTTAACGCCCACCATCACCACACGATGCCCGTCAATGATTTCCGGGTTCACCAGACCGCTAATTACCAAAACACCTTCATCGATTAATTTTTGAACCCGTGTCCGGACCGTGTTTTCAGAGACGCAAAGATCCTGTGCAATTTTTTTATAGGATTTTCTACCGTTGCGGAGATGTTTGATAATCTTAAGGTTGGTTTTATCGATGTTCATGATCCATGACATCTTGGAATTGAGTTGGAATTTGACGCCAAAATCTAAAATATTTAAATCAAATTTGATGATATTGTCAATTATTTTTTATTTTTTTTACAATATCTTCAAAATTTTTACATTTAATTAAACAAAATACATATCTAATTTTTATTGGAATAAAGTTGAAAAAAATAAATTCATGTGGTAAGGACCCAATCATTTTTATTACCCTTTCAAAGCCCATTTTGATTATCCGAAAAACGCTCATTAACTGCAGTGAAAAGGAGGTTACGATGAAAAGAGGATTACTTTTAACGGGTATTATTTTTAGCATAGCGGTGGTTGTGGCGTTTTATGCCTGCGGCCCATCAGGGCCGGAGACCATCAAGATCGGCATCAATGCGCCCATTACCGGTGATATTCCCAAGGTGGGTGAGGGCACCAAGTTTGCTGCCGAGATGTGGCTTGAAGACATCAACGCAGCCGGGGGTCTTCAGGTCGGCGATAAAAAATATAAGGTCGAACTGGTCATCGAGGATAATGAGTCCAAAGCGGAATCGGCGGTCAAAGTGGCCACCAAGCTGATTACCGAGGATGAAGTGCTGGCGATTGTCGGACCGCAGTCGTCCAAACAGGCGGTACCGGCAGGCGGCAAGGCCAATGAGATGAGCACCCCCATGATCAGCCCCTGGTCGACGAACCCCGATACGACCAAAGATCGTCCTTATGTATTCCGCGGCTGTTTTCTCGACCCGTTCCAGGGACCGGTGGCGGCGAATTTCATTAGAGACGAATTTGGGTTTAAAAAAGCGGCGGTGCTCTACGATGTCGCCAGCGACTATCCCAAGGGACTGGCCGAGTTTTTCAAAGAGGCCTGGGAGAAAAATAACGGTCCCGGCTCGGTGGTGGCATTTGAAAGCTTTACCACCAAGGATACGGACTTCAGCTCGCAGCTGACCCAGATCATCAATGCTGGCGCTGAAGTGCTGTTTACGCCCCAGTATTATAATGAAGTTGCCCTCATTGTGCAGCAGGCCCATCAGCTGGGCTGGGACAAACCCATTGTCGGCAGCGACAGCTGGGGATCGGCTGAAACCGTAAAGCTTTGCGGCAAGGATTGCTACGGGCTGTTTTTCAGCACCCACTATGCCTCAGCCGGGGCCCAGGGTGCCACCAAAGAATTTATCGATCGCTACAATGCCAAATACGGTTATGTGCCCGATGATGTCGGCGCTTTGACCTGGGACAGCATCCGTCTTCTGCAGCAGGCGATTGAGAACACCGGTGGTCTGAGCGGGGATATCAAAAAGGACCGCACGGCCGTTCGAGATCAACTGACCAAAATCAAGGATTTTGCAGGCATCACCGGCCAGATGACCTTCACCGAAGAGGGAGATCCGGTTAAGTGCGCCGTGGTCGTCCGTATCAGCGATGCCGGTGAATTCGAATTTTACAAGTCGGTTTGTCCGTAAGATAAACTTTAACCGTTTAAAGGTTCAGGGTTAAAGAAAACCAGTGCTTGGGGTTCATGTAAATTGAACGCCTCGGAAAGGTATTTAACCCGGAACGCTGAACTTTGAACCTGGGAACGCTCAGCGAAATTCAACAATGAGCTAAAACAAGGACGGGCCAGGGCGGTCTGCCCTGAGCCCGCCCTTTTAAAGGAACAGGGAGCATTAGATGGTACTTCTGCAAAATCTGATCAACGCCTTGCAGTGGGGCAGTTTTTATGCGCTTATCGCCCTGGGGTATTCGATGGTCTACAGCATTTTGATGCTGTTTAACTTCGCCCACGGCGATATTTTTATGGTGGGAGCCTATATCGGTTTTGGCGTGGCGTCGGCATTGATTGCACTCACCGCCATGGGCGCTTTTGCGCTGCCCAGCTGGCTGATCCTGGTATTGACCATCCTTTTCTCAATGTTTTTAACCTCATTTGTGGGCATGATTGTTGAACGGATCGGCTACCGCCCCTTGCGAGATGCACCGCGGGCGTCGGCCGCCATCACCGGGTTGATGATCGGCATCATTCTGGAGACCGGAAACCTGGCACTGTTTGGTGCCCAGCGCGTCAGTTTCCCGTCCATGATTGACACCGTTACCTATAATATGGGGGGTGTTTTCGTTACCAATAAAAAGATCATGATTGTGGTGGTCTCTTTGCTGCTGGCCACCGCGCTGCACCAGTTCATCCGCCGCACCCGATACGGGATGGCCATGCGAGCCATGGCATTTGATTATGTGGTGGTGCCGTTGATGGGTGTGCCGTTGAATACCATGGCGGCCATGACCTTTGCGCTGGGATCGGCTCTGGCGGCTGCCGCCGGAATTCTCTTCGGTGTTGCCTATCCGGTGCTGGATCCGTACATGGGAATTTTAATCGGCTGGAAAGCATTCGTGGCAGCGATTTTAGGGGGCAGGGGATCGATTGTCGGTGCCACGCTGGCCGGGTTTTTGCTGGGATTTATTGAGATTTTTGTGGCCATGATCTTCCCTTCGACGATGCGCGATCTGATCGCCTATTCGATTGTTTTACTTATTCTGGTTTTCAGGCCCCACGGGTTTTTTGGGGAAGCTTACAGTGCACGCCTGAGACTCTAAAAGGCCGCCGCTTTACTATGAGCCGCATTTATTTTTTCAACAGCCGAAATATGTAAGAGACAGGGAATTGATATGGAAGTCATTAGCGAAAAATTGTCACCCGCCTCGATACTGTCAAAGCTTAACATTCGAGCCTGGGTAGCACGGGTGCCGCTGCTGGGCTGGCTTATCGGGGCTCTGGTTGCGGTGGGTTTGGAAATGGCGATCGGCACGCCTTTGGCGCGCGGTTTGGGATTGTCCAAGGCACCGGTCCTGTTTGGCTTTGTCATTATGCTCAAAAAGCCGCTGTTGATTCCCGGCGCGGCGTTGTATCTTTTGCTGATCTATCTTTTGCCCATCGGCCTGATCGCGCGATTCGGTTCAGCGCTCCTAAACCGACTGTCTGCAAAACTTGTCGATTTTTCCACCGTTTTTTCCATACTTATTCATCTTGCCCTGCTCTATCTGGTTTTGCATCTGTGGTCCGGTTTGAGCGATTACCGGGTTCTGGTTGTCAAACTGACCCTGATTGCGGTGATTGTGACCCTGAGCTTGAATGTAATCAACGGCTATATGGGTGAGTTTTCGTGTTCGCATCCCGGGTTCATGGCCCTGGGTGCTTATGGCGCATCGGTCTTTACCGTATCCCTTTTTGTCAACGATAAACTTTTTGGTGCGGCCCTGCTTCCGGCCGCGATCGGGCCTTTCTTTTTTCCGATTGCTTTATTCGCGGGCGGCCTGCTGGCATCCATCGGAGCGCTGGTGGTGGCCATACCATCATTTCGAACCCGGGGCGATTACCTGGCGATTATCTCACTGGCATTTATGTTTATCGTAAAAAGTCTAATCGAAAACCTTGAAGTCGTCGGAGGGCCCCGCGGACTGGGCAGCCAGCCGGACTGGGCGAATTTGCCGACCGTTTTTCTGACCACGGTGCTCTGCATATGGGTCATCAATAATTTTGTACGCTCCACTCTGGGCAAAGCGCTCAACGCGGTGCGCGACAACGAAATGGCGGCGGATGCCATGACCGTGAACACACGGCGCACCAAATTTGTGGCCTTTCTGTTTGCGGCATTCTGGGCCGGAGTCGCCGGCGGCTTGTTTGCGCATGTGCTTCGATACGTCAATCCCAGCACATTTGGCATCCAGAAATTGGCCGAAGTTCTGGCCATGGTCTATTTTGGGGGGTTGAACTCAGTATATGGCGCCATTGTGGGCGCCACCAGTATCAGTCTGCTGGGAGAGGCCTTACGGCCGCTGGAAATCTTTAAATGGATTATCATCCCGCTGCTGCTGATTCTGGTGATGATTTTCAGGCCAACGGGCCTGATTGCCTTCAAGGAGTTTGACGTCAGGCAACTAATTCAGCCGAAAAAGTGATCAGCCGAATTGAGCCTGGACGCTTAGACGCATTTTTAAGATAGGTTATAGAAAGAGGTGTTACATGTCATTGCTCAGGGTTGAAAAGATGACCCACTTTTTTGGCGGACTGCGGGCGGTGCACAATTATGATCTTGAAATCCGACCGGGCCAGGTTCGCGGGCTCATCGGTCCCAACGGCGCCGGGAAAACAACGATTTTTAACCTCATCACGGGAATTTACAATCCCACCGCAGGCCGTGTCTTTCTGGAAGATAACGCGTTAAACGGCCTCTCGCCGCACGAAATTGCAGCTATGGGCATCGGCCGTACATTTCAAAACATGCTTCTGTGGCGGCACATGACCGTGCTGGAGCATGTCAAAATGGCCCGTTATTCCAAAATCGGCTATGGGCTCATTGGCGCTTTTTTCGGGACCCCCCGGCGACATCGCGAAGAGGCCGAAAGCGAAGAGAAAGCTCACAGTCTTTTGAAAATGTTCAGCGTTGATCAATTTGCGGATCAGTGGGTGCCGAATTTGCCCTATGGTGCCCAGCGGCGGGTCGAAATGGCGCGGGCGCTGGCCATGGAGCCCAAGGTGCTCTTTCTGGACGAGCCTACCGCCGGTATGAATCCTGAAGAGCTGGCGAAAATGATGGATATCATACGCAAAATCAAAGAAGAATTTGATCTGGCCATTTTCCTCATCGAGCACCGCATGAAAGTGGTCATGGATCTGTGCGAAAGAATCCAGACTCTGGTTTTTGGAGAAGTGATTGCAGAAGGCACTCCGGAAGAGATTCAAAACAATCCCAAGGTCATTGATGCCTATTTGGGCAAGGAGATCGTCGAGTAATGTTCTTATCCGTTGAAGAGTTGCGCGTTTCCTATGGCAATATCAAAGCGCTGCACGGCCTGAATTTCCAGATTGATGAAGGCGAAATCGTCTGCATTATCGGGGCCAACGGCGCCGGTAAAAGTACAACCCTTAAAGCCATTTCCCGCATGGTGCCGGCAGAAAAGGGCTCTCGCATGACCTTTCAGGGAATGGACCTGCTTGATTTCGCAGCCGACAAGGTCGTCAGCCGGTTGGGCATCTCACATGTCCCGGAGGGCCGGCGCCTGTTCGATAATTTGACGGTCACAGAAAACCTGCAGCTGGCGTGTTTTGCCAGAAAAGATAAAGATCAGATCAAAGAAGACATAAAGCGGGTCTTTTCGATTTTTCCGCGGCTGGAGGAGCGGCAGGTCCAGAAGGCCGGCACCCTCAGCGGCGGTGAGCAGCAAATGCTGGCGGTCGGAAGAGCCTATATGAGCGGACGCAAAGTCATGCTGCTGGATGAACCCTCCATGGGNCTGGCACCTTTGCTGATGATGAGCATGTTTGACGCTTTAAAACAAATCAATAACGAGGGGACAACCATTTTGCTGGTCGAACAAAATGCCCGTCTGGCGCTGCAATTTGCCCAGCGGGGCTATGTACTGGAAAACGGGAACCTGGTTCTGGAAGGGCCTTCAAAAGAATTGCTGGAGAATCCGGAAGTCAAAAAAGCATACCTCGGCGGCTAAATCGGTCTATGAACGCACATCCTTAGCCGGGTACATCTCTGCGATTAAATTGGAAGAGGCTGACCAGAAGACACAGCAGAATCAAGGAAGACAATACCACAGCATTCAGCAAAAAACTGCGCTGGCCGGTCATGAGGTCTTCCGGCTGATAATAAGTGAAGATATTAAACGGTTTTGTGAATTGGATCGTCTCCCACCATGAACTTAAGTAATGCAACAGGTAAAAGACCAGAACAATTCCTGCCACTCTGATGCTCACCTTGTTTCCTTCTTTCTCAAATGAAGATAATACCATCGTCAAACTCATGATGGACACAAACAGCAGCCACAGATTACAGCCAATCTTGAGCATTTTGAAAAATAAGGCAAAATTCAGCTGGTGAAAAATGCCAATGGACAAAATCGAAGAACAAAACGCACAGAAAATGATGAGAAATAGAAAAACAACCGCTGAAATATAAAGATTCAAAAGCAGCCTAATCCTTTTTACCGGAAAAGATAAGACCAGTTCCAGTGTTCCGGTTTCTGCCTCACCGGCAATATGACGGCTCGGAATTGCAATTGCACCAATGGACAGGATGACCAGGACCAATGGGTGGTTGAATCCGAAAGCCGCGGCGCCATCAACGGTTAGCATTGAAATAAAATCCTCGCCAAACATCGTCCGGACAAATTCAGGCATTTGCTCCAACAAATTTATGATGATCGCAGAATAATCGATGGTGGTCACCAATTTCAGGATTAGGAACTGAAATAATGAAATGATGATCAAGCTAAACAGCAAAAAGCTGCGATGTGATTTCCATATGAAATAAAAATAGGACATATCATTTAGGGTCTTGCGCTTCTTTGCGATAGTAGGCCATGAACACTTCTTCCAGATCCGGTTCCGGAAAGGTTAAATCTTTGATGGGCAAGGTTGACAGGCGTTGCAGCAAAGTTTGAATATCGCCTTTCACCCGGTATACATAGCTTAAATCTTTTTGATCGACGAAATCAGCCCCGGGCAAGTCCAGTCCGGGAACCGGACGACTGAGTGTAAATTGCAATCGCTTCAATTTTTTCTTTTTCAAACTCTCCAGTGTTTCCAGCGCAACCAATTCACCTTCACGCACGATCGCGATTCGGCGGCACACTTTTTCGACCTCGGGAAGATTGTGAGAGGAAAAGAAAATGGTTTTCCCGTCATTTTGAATCTCGCGTAACAGGCGATAAAATTCCTCTTGCATAAGCGGATCGAGACCAATGGTTGGCTCATCTAAAATCAGCAAATCCGGTTGGTGAAAGAATGCCTGGACGATCCCCAATTTTTGCAGGGTTCCGTGAGATAAATGTTTAACTTTTTGAGATAGATTGTCCTTTGAAAGCTGAAAGCGGGCGACCAAGCTTTCCTGCAGCCCGGGTTCTGTCTTTCGCATGGACGCGACAAAGCGCAAAAATTCATCGCCGGTCATGTGGCCATACGCAGAAAAATTACCGGGTATATATCCGCACCTTTTTCGTATCTCCAGTGAATGCGCATAGGTTTCGCGGCCAAATATATATATTTCTCCGGACGTGGGTCTTAACAAATCCAGCAGCATTCGAATGGTGGTGGTTTTTCCCGCGCCATTGGGGCCGAGAAAGCCGAAAATTTCACCCGGGCCCACAGTAAAATTGATATTTTCAACGCCGCGCGTACTGCCGTAATATTTCGCTAAATTGCTTACTGAAATAACGGGAGGCGTGTCCATAGCATTATTAAAAGCTGAATCGTAAAAGGATAAACATTGTGGAAGCGGTCTTAAAATTAAATTTTACCGTTATGCATAAAGCGCAAATAACGCGCTAAAAACCACAAAGTGCACGAAGATCACGAAGAGAGGATGTCTGAATTTTCCTTTTCTAACTTCGTGGTCTTTGTGGTGCGATAACACGTGTAACGACTCAACTGGAACTTTCCGGATAACCACCTTACATTTTTGAGATAATTTCTATATTTCTTGCGGTTATTCGGATTTAGGCGGCGTGGGGCCTTTTTCATCCGATTCCGGCTTTTTGATCATCTCTGCAGGGTTTAGCATGATTTGCTGCACCTGGCTGTCGGTCAAAAAGAAGGGGTAATCGCTGCCGGAGGAAATGGCCGGATAGTTTTTATCCTCTTTTTGAAGCGGGGCAAAGATATCCAAGCTGTGTTCCCGGGCCCCGGTTAGTTTTACAGCGTATATCGGTGCTGAAAATTCATCTTTTCCGCGGTCATTGATATACTCGGCGCACTTCAGGTCGCCCAGGGCCGTCAGCAGCCTGTTGAGGCTCCGCTCATTGCCTTTTTGCCCATCGCTGCTGTGCCATTCAAATTTTATCGCGGCTGCCGCCGGAGCGGTGTCTGCTTTTTCCGGCTGAGATACGGCCGGCCCGGCCGGAACCTCGCTGCGGACCAGTTTCACGACGGCCGGGGCCTTGCTAATTTCCATCTCCCGGATGTCGGTGGCCCTGAAAGACAAAACGGTTTTATCGCGCAGGCTGTCGACCGTAAAATCAAATTTGCCCCTAAAATTGTCTCTGGCGTGATAGACGCGGCTGTCACCGTTCAGTCTGACAAAGGTATGGCGGAACGATGAAGCGGCTTTTCCGATATCGAAGTTGCGCTGCAGCGTATCGTTTAGCCAGGCTTTGACGCCGATTTTCTTTTCGGCATTCAGGTCATAGCGGTTATAATCCTTTGCTTCAGAAACCAGGGCGGTCAGGGTGAGTTCCTCAAAAACGTTGAGCATGGCATTCACCTTGTTCTCGTCGGCAAGATATCCCGCCGGATCGAGGTGCCAGCGGTTGTCCATTTTTTTTAAAATAACCGATTGGCCGTCTTTTGTAATTTCAATTTTACTGATGTCGCTTTTTTTCAGACCGCTGAGCTCCGGCAGCTGGTAATGGGTGCGATCGGCGCTGCGCATCAGCAGATAAGCCGAAAGTGCGGCAATGATCAGAATCAGGATCAAGTACTCTTTCTTCAATTTCATTCGTTGTTCCCTGTTTAGCATTTAGTTTTTAGTATTTAGTGTTTTGTGTTTAGAAGACAGGCCGAACACGAAACACCAAACACCAAACACCCATATTTATTTCTGAAACATCATCTGAATATTTTTTTTGCGGGCATGCCGGCGCAACCAGACGGCGATGCCGAAAAGCACCACGAGAGAAGGCAACCCGATAATATTCAATGTTTTGACAAACGTTTTTGTTCCTGCTTTGGTGTCGTTGAGAGGGTTGAACTGCTGCTCTTTTCCGCGCATGATGGCAATGTCTTCGCGATCGTTGAGGTAATCGATGACATTCAGAATGTAGGTCGCATTGGGCCCCCTGCCGCCGGCATCCAGCACGTTGTCTTTGAGCATCTCGGCGGACGCCATTAAAAAGATTTTGCCGGGCTTGCCCCGGGAAAGAGATTGGCCGTCGGCCACGATTTTGGAAAGATCGATATCAGATTGCGGAGCCGAGATGTCGCCTTGCCCTTTCTGGCCGGCGGCTTCCGGGGCGTTGCTGCCGGGCGCCGTTTCGTTGACTTCTTTTAGCGGCACGGGTTTGTCGGCAAAGTAGCTCGGAAATTCTCCTTCAAGAATATATGCCAAAGCTTTACTTTGCATCTCCTCCTCTGAAGCCGGGGGCTTGATGAACATCGGGTTTAATGTGATTCGCCCGCTCATCTCCCATGATTTTTCCGAGGAAGCAACCAGGCGGGTGGCCTTCAAACCATTGGCCGTCAGGCGCTCGGAGTCCAATTCCAGGGGTGATATGTTTAACGCAATCAGGCCCTTGATGCTTTTCATAAACGCCAGGTTCTGATTGATAAACTGGCTTTTAATAATCGGTGCGTAATAAATCGGCCGCTCTCCGCCGCCGAGTTGAGCCGGCAACTCCTGACGGAAGCAGTTTTCATCCATGACGTATGAATGTTTGATCCGGATCCCGTAATGGCCCAGCAGCTTCTCGAGTCCGGTGTCCAAGGGGACATAGACCGGTTGCTGGCCGCCGAGGCCTGCGCCCTGCTGATTGTTCGGCCGAACTTCCTGGAATTGATCAAGAATTAAGATCAGGTTTTTGCCCTTCATCAGAAACTGGTCGATTTGAAAAAGCGCGTAATCGGAAAAAGGCTGGGTTGGCCGGGCGATAACCATCGATCTCAGGTTGGCGGGTATCGATTGCGTCTCCAGATTGATGGGTTTTAAGGTGTAATATTGCGAGATGAGAGAACGGAAATTCAACATTGAATCCTGATTCTGCCGGACGGTTTGGCCGAAAGGCGAGGCGCCGCTTAAATCCAGTGTTCCGTGATCCGCAAGATAACCCAGTTCCTGATTGATATCGATCAGCGCCTCGACATTCTTATTTATCTGTTCCTGCATTTCCTCTCCGGTCAACAATTTATACTGGGTTCCGATGATGGGAATCTTGATTACCTGCAGCAGAGGAACAACCAGCGCCCGCGCGCCAAATTCCATTACCAGGCCAATGGCGCCGTTGCCGGGCGGAACCGCACCTTGGGCCAGCGCCGGCCATTTGATATTCATAATATTGTACTTTTTAACGGCAGCCTCCAGTTCTTCGTCCGTGGATGGATCATAATGCTTGAATTGGAATTTATTGTAATTTGTTTGATTGAGTTCCTGAACGATTTGTTCCACCTCTGCGGGGATTTGAGAAAGCCTTTGCAGGCCGATATAAGGGGCCATCTGATAAAGGGAGGATGATAAATATAGTTTAATTTGCATTTTATCCTGCAACCCCAGCAACGCACTTATTTTATTGTTCAGTTTCTGGATAGCGGTTGTCAATTTGTATTCCAGTCCGACGGTCGTGGTTATGGTCGGAATGCGCTCAATCAGGTCGCCGTGGATGATGACCATCCCCATATATGCCCGCTGAAATTTGACTTCATCTTTTTCAATGGCTTGAATTTGTACAGGATGAATTCCGTAGTTGTTTGCAAGTTTCTGGTTTTCCTGTTTCTCTTCGGACAATTCACCTTCTTCTGCACTGACGTCGTAAAAGTGGTAGTTAAAATAATTGTTGGCATAAACCGCGTATTCTTCCAGCAGATCATGCAGGTAACGCTCGGTATTATTATGGGGGGCGGGCAGGTTTTTGGTGAAAAAAACCTTAATGGTCAGCGGGTCGGAAAGCGCGGAAACCACTTTTTTACTGGCAGTGGAGATTGAATACATTTTATTGGCGGTCAGGTCCATTCTGAAAAAAAGGGTGATGCCCGCAATATTTGCCAGCACGACGATGATTAAATAGACCAAAAATTTAACGTATTTTTCCGATCTTTTTTTGCCCGGCATTATATTCTCCTTAATGTCTTTGCAACAGCGCCAGGTAAGCGCCGTAGAGTCCTGCAAAGCAGACGCTTACAAAATACAGAAGGTCTCGGCTATCGATGATCCCCCTGGCAATGTTTTGAAAATGAAAATCGGCTCCCAGATAGGCAAAAACGCTCAGCAATGACCGTGGAAGGAAATAAAGCATTTTGTCGAGCAGGGTCAGCGTAAAGCAGATCGCCAATCCGATGATAAACGCGATGATCTGATTGCGGGTGAGCGCCGAGGCAAACAGTCCAATAGCGGAAAAAGCCGCCGCCAGAAAAACAGCACCAACATAACCCCCGATAACAGGGCCCCAGTCCAGTTGCCCCATCAAAGAAACCGTCAGCGGATAGGCAACCGTCGGGATCAGCATGGCAACCACCAGGGCCACGCTGGCAAGAAATTTGCCGAGAATGACATCTTGAAAAGTCACCGGCATGGTCAGCAGGATTTCATCAGAGCCCACATTGATTTCTTCGGACATCAATCGCATGGTGATTGCCGGAATGACGAAAGCAAACACCAGCGGCAACAGGGTATAAAATGTTCTCAAATTGGCCTGATTAAAAATGAAAAAGGTTGCAAAAAAGAACCAGCCGGTAATCAGCAGAAAGATGGCAATGACGATGTAGGCAATCGGAGATATAAAATATGCACTGAATTCTTTACGGAAAATATGGATGACCTGGTCCATCTCAGCTCTCCTTGGTCAGTTGACGGAAAATGTTTTCCAGCGATTGGGTTTCCTGGTGAAAATCTAAAAGGATCCAATCTGTTTTTTTGATTTTACGATAGACATCCGGCCGCAGGTCACCTGTTGACAGGTAGCTGAGCCGCACGTTCAAAGCGCCGGGGGTCTCAGAAAGACAGCTAACATGCTCAATTCCCTTGATGCTCGCTAAAGATTTCTGCACGGTTTCAAAATCTGCATTTTGCAGACTGAGATGCATGATGTTTTTACCACCGGCTGACCGTTTCAGGTTTTCGGTGCTGCCGTCAGCGACAATTTTGCCCTGACTGATGATGACGATGCGGTCACAGGTTGCTTCGGCTTCACTCAGGATGTGGGTTGAAAGGATAATGGTTTTTTCTTTGCCGATTTCTTTGATGATTTTGCGAATTTCAACGATCTGGTTGGGGTCGAGGCCCGAAGTCGGTTCATCTAAAACCAGAACTTCCGGATCATTCATCATGGCATGGGCCAAACCCACCCGTTGCTTGTATCCTTTGGAAAGCTCGCCTATCGGCTGGTGCATGACTTCATTGATGCCGCAAAGATCTGCCAGACGGCGGATACGCGCCAGCTTTTGATCGCTGTTAATCTTTCGGATCGCTGCCACATAATTCAAGTAGTCAAAGACCAGCATGTCATGGTAGAGTGGAGCGGACTCGGGCAGGTAGCCCAAAATCTTTTTGATTTCCAGGATATGTTTATCAATGCTCAGCCCTTTAACATGAATATTTCCCGAACTGGGCTGCAGATAACCGGTGAGCATGCGCAGCGTGGTGGTTTTTCCCGCTCCGTTGGGCCCCAGCAGTCCCAGAATCTCGCCCTTTTGGATATCGAAATTGATCTGATCCACGGCGCAAAGCGTGTGGTAATACTTGGTAAGGTTTTCAACCTGAATCATCGCAGTAGGCCCCCTTCTTCAAATGTGACTTCAGATCCCGGGTCGTATTTTTAATCCCGCCCGCCTGTGAGCAAGTGGCACTAAAAGAAACAAAGCGCTAGTGCAAAGGCATGAACCATACCGCCATTTCAGCATCATCAAGGCCGAATGCGTTGCGGGATGGTGATACGGGCAGGGTAGACAGGCGTGTTCCATGACAGGCAACTCTGAGAACAAATACTCTGGAAATTTTGTTTGCTAAAATATGGAAAAAATGAAAAATAGATTTATTATTTATCCAGTACGTGCTTTTATTTTTTCATCGGGTTAATTTTGTGGAT